>Ga0172369_10000015_pt1 | contig 245972 bp, 255 predicted proteins | sample LakKiv25m_FD_114539 | JGI IMG/M metagenome (GOLD analysis project Ga0172369, IMG submission 114539) | Freshwater microbial communities from Kabuno Bay, South-Kivu, Congo - kab_022012_11.25m | ecosystem: Environmental > Aquatic > Freshwater > Lake | place: Democratic Republic of the Congo... | reverse complement strand
TTTGACCATAAATATAAGCCCGGGTTTGCCGAAGCAACCCCGGGGAATCAATAATTATTAATTGGAACTCAGAGTATTAAAATCTTACTGCCAGGTAGACATTTGACGAAATCTTAATCATCCAGCATCGCATCCGCTTCCTTGCTTGCGTGTTCCCACTCTTTTGCGGTTTGGAGATCAAGTTTGGCCATTTTCTTATAACCCTCAATCATTTTTTTTTCAAGTTCCTTTCTGCCCAAGTACTTCTCAACAACCACCCTTTGGTTCTCTATCTTCACTATTAATTTGTCTTTTCCTTTTATTCTCCAAAGTTCCCGAATTGTTTTGGGCAGAGTTATTTGTCCCCTTTCGCCTACCACGCAAATGCTCTCAAACAAATAATCACCCTCCGAGTATGGATAATACATACTTTTACATACCAAGTCCATATTAACCTATTCCAAAGGTTTCTTTATTAGAAAACCTAAGTAGAACCTGTTTTGGGAGAATAAAAAAGCTTCCCAAGTGTCATGCCGGTGTTGGCACAAACCCGCCGCCTTTTTAATAACATGCATTCAGTATGCATTTGGTGTGCATATGACTGATGCGAGGGTTTCTCTATCGGATTACTCTAATAAGGTGATTAATGTGATTAAGGCGAAGTATTCTCTTGCTGATAAGAGCGCCGCATTAAACAAGTTCTTTGAGATTTATGGGAGACTGGAAGTTGAGAAGGAGCCTAGTGATGAGTTGTGGAGGGCGCTCTCAAAACTAAAGAGCCCAAAAAACGAGCTTAGTCCTGCGCAAAAAAAGAAGGTCGCAAAAGAGCTTGAGGGAAAGGATGCTTCATATATTTTCGGGAGATTTGGACTTAAGTACCCCTGAAAATTCCTTGAAATGGCTTAAGTTTCTCGTGATAATATAATCTGCCCCAGCTTTCTTTGCAAGTATTTTTGGGACTCTTTTGTAAGCCAAATTAATCACATTTAGTTTGTTTGCTATAACATAACTACTTATCCGAGTTATTTAAGCCTTTTGAACTAGCCGGCAAACTCCATGCAGAATCATTATTAATCTTCTTCTTAAGAATTCTAAAATGAAGGACATTATTATTCGCGGAGCAAGGGAGCACAATTTAAAGAATGTGAATCTCTCGCTTCCGAGGGACAAGTTCATTGTATTTACTGGGCTCTCCGGTTCGGGTAAATCCACGCTTGCGTTTGATACAATCTATGCGGAGGGGCAGAGAAGATATGTTGAGTCACTTAGTGCATACGCAAGGCAGTTCCTTGGGTTAATGAATAAGCCGGATGTTGATTCCATTGAGGGGCTCTCTCCAGCAATATCAATTGAGCAAAAATCAACTTCGCATAATCCGCGCTCAACCGTTGGGACTGTAACTGAGATTTATGATTACCTCAGATTATTATTCGCAAGGATTGGTGTTCCGCACTGCCCAATCCATGGGGCAAAAATTGAGTCACAAACTCCGCAGCAAATCGCAAAGAGAATTAGTCTTCTTTACGGCGGAGAAATCACAATCCTTGCTCCAATTATCCGTCAAAAAAAAGGAACTTATGAACAACTAATCATTGATTTAGGAAAAGAGGGTTATGCGAGGGTGAGAGTGGATAAGAAAATTATTAGAACTGATGAAAAAATTTCCCTCAGCAGATATCAGATGCATGATATTGAGGCGGTGGTGGACCGTACTCACCCAAAAGATAAGGGGCGTTTAGTAGAGGCTGTTGAGAATGCGCTTAAGCGTGCCAGCGGATTAATGATTGTGCTTGATGGTAAGGGAAAGGAACAATTATTTTCAAGCGCATTAACTTGTCCTGTTTGTGGTTTATCTTTTGAGGAACTTCAGCCGAGAATGTTCTCATTTAATTCTCCGTTTGGGGCGTGCGAGGAATGCAAAGGGCTTGGAGTGAAAATAGAATTTGACCCTGAACTAATAATCCCTGATAAATCAAAGAGCATTATGGACGGGGCAATTGATATTTATGGAAAAATGGACCTCTCTTGGAGGGCACAGCAATTATCAGTTGTTGGAAAGAAACACGGATTCGATTTATTCACTCCGATAGAAAAATACACTGCGCATCAATACAAAGTATTAATGTTTGGGGATAAGACTCCAATTCACGGGAAGTGGGGTAATGGAGCGGAAATGAATTTTGATGAGGGCTGGGAAGGATTAGTTCCACAGTCAGATAGATTGTATAAGCAAACTGAATCCGATTGGAGAAAGGAGGATTTAGCAAAATACATGAAGTCCTCTGAGTGTCCGACTTGTAAAGGAAAGAGACTCAAGGACAAAATCCTTGCGGTGAGAGTAAAGGAAAAATCAATTGTTGATATTACTGATTTGCCTGTTTTGGATGCGGCGGAGTTCTTCAAAAATATTGAGTTATCAAAGAAGGATACTGAGATAGCAAAATTAATTCTAAAAGAAGTTAATGCGAGATTAAAATTTTTAAATGATGTGGGGCTTGGATACCTAACCCTCTCAAGAACCGCGGGGACTCTCTCCGGAGGAGAAGCGCAGAGAATTCGTCTCGCCACCCAAATTGGTTCTAACTTAATGGGTGTGCTTTACATTCTTGATGAACCCTCAATTGGTCTTCACCAGAGGGATAATGAAAAATTAATTGAAACCCTTCATAGACTTCGGGATATTGGGAATACTTTAATTGTTGTGGAGCATGATGAGGACACGATAAGAAAAGCTGATTATGTTGTTGATATGGGTCCCGGTGCTGGTATTCATGGCGGAGAGATTGTTGCTGTTGGGACTCCAAAAGAGATTGAGAAGAATCCAAATTCACTTACGGGGCAGTATCTCTCTGGAAAAGTTAGTATTCCAATTCCAGAGCATAGAAGAAAGTCGGATGGAAACATTACTTTTGAGGGATGCGCGGAGCATAATCTAAAAAACATTGATGTTGTTCTCCCGCTTGGAGTATTCACTTGCCTTACTGGAGTTAGCGGTTCGGGTAAATCAACTCTGCTTGATGAAATTATTAACAAAGGGCTTGTGAAAAAGCTGATGCTCTCAAGCGCAAATATCACTCCGGGCAAACATAAGGATATTGTTGTTGATGGGAAGATTGACAAGGTTGTTGTGATTGACCAAAGTCCTATTGGGAGGACTCCAAGGAGTAATCCGGCGACTTACATTAAGGTGTTTGATGAAGTGCGCGCTCTCTTCGCCTCAACAAAGGAAGCAAAGATGCGCGGGTATGATCAGGGAAGATTTTCATTTAATCTCCCGGGTGGAAGATGCGAGAAGTGCCAGGGGGATGGAACAATAAAAATAGAAATGAATTTTTTGCCTGATGTTTATGTTGAGTGTGAGGAGTGTAAGGGAAAAAGATATAATGATGAAACATTAATGGTGACTTATAATGGAAAAAATATTGCGGATGTTCTTGCGATGAGTGTTGAGGAAGCCACAAAATTATTTGAGCCAATCCCCGCGATAAGAACAAAACTTGGGACACTTAATTCAGTGGGGTTGGGTTACATTAAACTCGGCCAGAGTGCGACAACTCTTTCAGGCGGAGAGGCGCAGAGAGTCAAACTCACAAAGGAGCTTGCAAAGAGAGGCACTGGACACACACTCTATTTGTTGGACGAACCTACAACTGGTCTTCACTTCCATGATATTAAAAAACTCCTTGATGTGCTTCAGGTGCTCGTTGATAAAGGAAACACTGTTGTTGTTATTGAGCACAATTTAGAGGTAATTAAATCCGCTGACCATATTATTGACCTTGGTCCCGAGGGCGGAGGGGGCGGAGGACAGATAATCGCAGAGGGCACTCCGGAACAAGTAGCAAAGAACCATAAAAGTTTCACAGGAAAATTCCTTGCCTCGGTGCTTGGGAAGTAGAGTTGAAATAATTATTGACGAGTTATTGGGCGGGTTAAGAGCACAATTTATTTAAAATCAAAACGCATCACACTTATTTTTATGATTTCTCCAAGCGAAGTAAATTCTCTTCCATCCTCTCCAGGGTGTTACTTATTCAAGGATGATAAGGGGGTTGTGCTTTATGTGGGGAAGGCGAAGAATCTTAAGAAGAGGGTGTCAAGTTATTTTCAGAAGAAAGAGCATGATGCCAAAACACAAATACTTGTTTCTCTAATAAAAAAAATTGATTTTATTGTCACAAAAACCGAATCAGAGGCGCTGCTCTTAGAGAATAATCTCATAAAACTCCATTACCCAAAATATAATCTTGACTTAAAGGATTCGCGCAGATATGCTTATCTTCATTTAACTAAAGATGAATTCCCTTACCTTGAGGTAGCACGAAAGCGCGAGGAGGGGGGAGAATATTTTGGTCCCTTTGTTTCGGGGATGAGTAGAAGAATAATAATGGATGTAATTACAAGAACATTTCGTGTGCTTTACAAGAAGCCTTCTCCGCAATTAAAAAAATTAATGCGAGCAAATTTGGAGGATTACCAAAAACGCGTATCACAGGCGAGGCAGATACTAAAAGGAAATATTGATGAGTTGCTTGCCTCGCTTGAGAATGAAATGAAAGAGAACTCAAAGATAAAAAATTATGAGTATGCCCTAACTCTCCGCAATCAAATTAACGCTCTTCAGGTTCTAAAAGAAAAACAGCATGTTGAGTTCACAAAGAGCATTGATGCGAATGTGATTAATTATCAAATAGTTGGTGATGAAGTATATTTGCTTGTGTTTAATGTAAGAAAGGGTGTTGTTGAGGATAAACAAGAGTTCATTCTCCCAAATTACGAGGATTTCTTTGAGGAGTTCTTGCTCCAATTATTTGACACCACTCCAATTCCTGATGAATTAATTGTTCCGGCGGAAGTGTCAGATGTGCTAGCGGAATTTATTTCAGAGAAAGCGAAAAAGAAAGTGAAATTTATTGTTCCAAAGCAGGGGGAGAAAAAAGAGCTGCTTGATTTTGTTGCAAAGAACATTACTGCAACATTCTTTGCGGGGAATGAACGCACAGAGGCGCTAAAAGAAGCGCTGGGCTTTGAAAAACTCCCAAGGGTAATTGAGTGCTTTGATATTTCACACTTGAGCGGGACAAATACCGTTGCCTCAATGGTTACTTTTACTGATGGTTTCCCTGATAAATCAAATTATAGAAAATTTCGCATCAGGGCGCCAACTGATTCGGATGATTTGGCGGCAATGAGAGAAGTGGTTGAGAGAAGATACTCGCGAGTGGTGAAAGACAAACTAAGAAAACCCGATTTGATTGTGATTGATGGGGGGCCAACTCAATTAAGCACTGCTGTTGAAGTTCTCTCCCAACTTAAACTAAAAATTCCAATAATCTCTCTCGCAAAACAATTTGAGGAAATTTATTTGCCCGACAAGAGCACATCAATTAAATTGGATAAGAAAAATAAAGGCCTCCAGCTCCTCCAAGCCATTAGGGATGAGGCGCATAGGTTTGCGATAACATACCAAAAAATGTTAAGAAAAAAACAACTCATTGGCAAGTAGTATAAATCTTGCAGATTAGGTTATATTTATGGCAAATGAAAAGTTCAAGCTCATCTCAAAGTTTAAGCCAGCAGGGTCGCAGCCCGTGGCGATTAAGGAGCTTACAGCGGGGCTAATGAAGGGTGAGAAGTTTCAAACTCTGATGGGTATTACGGGGAGCGGAAAAACTTTTACTATTGCAAACGTAATTCAGAACGTGCAAAAACCAACTCTTGTGATTTCCCACAACAAAACTCTTGCGGCGCAATTATATAATGAGTTCAAAACATTCTTCCCAAATAATAGAGTAGAGTATTTTGTTTCTTTTTATGATTATTACCAGCCGGAGTCATACCTCCCGCAAACTGACCAGTACATTGAGAAGGACTCGCAGATTAATGAGTATATTGAGCGCATGCGTCTGTCCGCAACCTCTTCACTAATGAGCAGAAAGGATGTGATAGTAATTGCCTCTGTTTCATGTATTTATGGTTTGGGTAATCCAAAGAATTATTTGGGCATGGGGTTTGATATTTCAAAAGGGATGAAGGCAACAAGAAGCGAACTCTTAACAAAAATAATTGAGGGGCAGTATGAACGAAATGATTTGGAACTATTCAGCGGGAGATTTAGGGTAAAGGGTGACACGGTTGATGTTGTTCCCGGGTATGAGAGGGATATTCTAAGAATAGAGTTAAGCGGCGAGTCAGTTGAGCGGATTAGTATTCTTGATAAATCAACCGGGGCGCTAAAGCAATCCCTTGAACATTACTTCCTTTTTCCTGCGCGCCACTTTGTTACTCCAGAGAGCGAGACACAAAAGGCGATGCTTGGGATTGAAAAAGAACTTGCGGATAGATTACCAAAACTCGGGCTAATTGAGGCGCATAGGTTAAAGCAGAGAACAAGTTATGATTTAGAGATGATGAAAACAATTGGTTTTTGTAAGGGAATAGAGAATTACTCGCGCCACTTTGATGGAAGAAGCGAGGGAGAGCCGCCATATTGTTTGCTTGATTATTTTGGCGATGATTTTTTGGTTGTGATTGATGAGTCTCATCAAACAATTCCTCAATTAAATGGAATGTATAATGGGGATAGGCAGAGAAAACAAACTCTTGTTGATTATGGTTTTCGACTCCCAAGCGCTTTAGATAATCGTCCGCTGAAATTTAAGGAATTTGAAGAGTACATGAAAAAACAGCAAACTATTTTTGTCAGCGCTACTCCGGATAAGTATGAGAGAGCTAATTCAAAGAAATTAGTTGAGCAAATAATCCGCCCAACAGGATTAGTTGACCCCGAAGTATTTGTAAAACCCACTAAAGCTCAGATGGAGGATGTAATTAAAGAAATCGCAGAAGTGATTAAGCGCGGGGATAGGGTATTAGTTACTGCACTTACAAAGAAACTCGCTGAAGAGATGGCGGATTACTTTGCATCAAAGAATATTAAGTCCCGCTATCTTCATTCTGAAATAAAGACACTTGATAGGAGTGAGATTCTCCGCCAATTTAGAGCGGGAAAATTTGATGTGCTCGTTGGGATTAATCTGTTAAGGGAAGGAATTGATATTCCTGAGCTTGGACTTGTGGCAATATTTGACGCTGATAAGGAAGGGTTTTTGCGTGACCAAAAGAGCCTCATACAAATAATCGGCAGGGCGGCAAGAAACGCGGCGGCGAAAGTTATTTTGTATGCGGATAAACAGACTGAGTCAATTAAAAAAGCGGTGGCAGAAACAAATAGGAGAAGGGAGATACAGCTCGCTTATAATAAGAAGCACGGGATTACCCCTAAAACAATTATAAAGCCCATTGAGGAGCAGACAATTATTCTCCGTGACACAAAGCATATTCCAATTAAGGAGAAAGAGAGGCTTATCTCGCAGATGGAAATTGAGATGCGCGCTGCCGCTGAGAAACTTGATTTTGAGCTTGCGATAGCGCTGCGTGACCAATTAGCTCAATTAAAACAAGAAGTTGAGAAAAAAACAAAATAAACTTTTTCTATTCTAATTTATTGTTAAATTCTAATTAATTTATTGTTAAATTTTAATTAATTTATTGCTAAGGATTATTTGCCGCAGGGCATTTAGTGCATTTCGCATCTGTTTGTGTCGAGATTGCACACGCTTTGTAGTTGTCAATAAATGTGCATAAATATTCTTTTCCTTCATCAATACAACTTGTGCAAGTTGGGGGGTTTAGCTGGGGTATTTCTTCTAGTGTGTTTGTATCTGAAGAAAGCGGGTTTGTGGCAGAGTTTGTATTTCCATAGTTAAATATTCCTTCAAAGAACTTCTTAATGAGATTAAATATCATGTTAAAAAAATTTGCTTCAGTGCATTTTGACTCAACACAGAGGTTTGTTTTGCACTCAGAGTTATTTTCGCAAAAAGAATCTGTTTCTTTTTGCGGCTCAAATGTTCCATTAGTTGAGCAGTATTTCCCGTTCAGCCTATAATCAAGCTCATAGCAATTATTATTTTCTTTGCACCAATCGCATGTATTCTCCTGCGAAGAAGAAATTAATGATGTGTCAGTGGTGTAATTTGCATCAAGATTTGTGTCCTGCGATAAATAATTATAATCATTTAAATTTGTGTTATCTGAAAAATTAGTGTCATTTGTCGGCTGGCATTCCCAAGTACATTCCGGAGGGATTGAATTTGTCTGCCCTACTATTGCGGCTGCTTCTCCACTAGGGCAAAGCGGCGGGAGATTTGTGCACTCAAGCGAATTTTCATTGTATGGTCCGGCAAAAGCGGTAATTGGAATAAAAATTGCGAGTGCTATTAGAATTAATAAAAGTCTTTTTTGCATGAAATAATATTAGTTTCAATATTTTTAATGGTTTTCTTTGGTAAAGTTGGGTGAATCAGTTCTTTGGTTTTTTATCAAAGTAACCCATATCAACTAATTTTAGGAGAACTAATTGTTTTACTACATCCGCACGTGTGCAACCGACCTTGTCAATGAGTTTATCTATTGCATCCACTTGTTCCTTTGAAAAATAAGGGCTTATCCTATATCCTTGCACCATACAGTAACTAATCAGTGTTTAGGGTTTTTAAAGCTTTCTTTATTTATTGTAACTAATAAGTGCAGACTCTAATGAGTAACTGTAACAAAAACGAGGTGTTTGGAATGAAGAGGTATTTCGCAAGTGAATCAATAACAGAGGGCCATCCAGATAAAGTGTGTGATGGGATAAGCGATGCAATACTTGATGCGTGCTTAGCACAGGATGCAAACACAAGAGCGGGGATAGAAACCGTTGTTACAACCGATTTTTGCTGTGTTGTTGGTGAAGTTACAACTAAAGCTAATATTAATTTTGAAGAAGTTGCGAGAAAAAAAATTAGGGAAATAGGATATACGGACCCTGCTTTAGGATTCTCTGACAAATCACAAGTCATGATAAGGATTCATAAACAAAGCCCGGATATTTCACAGGGTGTTACTGAGGGGGAAGGAGAATTTAAGGAACAGGGTGCGGGAGACCAGGGAATGATGTTTGGTTACGCGACAAATGAAACACCTGAATTAATGCCGTTACCAATAATGCTTGCGCACGCGCTCTCAAGAAAACTTGCGGAAGTAAGAAGAAGCGGTGCAATTAAAGAGGCGCTTCCTGACGGGAAAAGCCAAGTAACTGTGGAATATGATGATAATACTCCAAAGAGAGTTGATAATGTTGTTATCGCAATCCACCACAAAGAATGCGAGATGGAGCAGTTAAGAAAACAAGTTCTTGAAAAAGTAATCAAACCAGTGCTCGGTAAATGGATGGATGCAAAAACAAGAGTATTCATTAATGCAACAGGAAAATTTGTTCTTGGCGGGCCAACAGCTGACTCTGGATTAACTGGTAGAAAAATAATTGTTGATACATACGGCGGAATGGGCAGGCACGGGGGAGGCGCATTCTCCGGAAAAGACCCATCAAAAGTTGATAGAAGTGCGGCTTACGCGGCAAGGTATGTTGCAAAGAATATTGTTGCAGCAGGACTTGCGGATAAGTGCGAGGTGCAGGTATCTTACTGTATTGGATTTGCTGAACCATTAAACATCCACGTTGAGTGCTTTGGAACAAACAAAATCCCTGAGGATAAGATAGCGGAATTGATAAGAAAGAATTTTTCGCTAAAACCCGCGGACATAATTAAGACGCTTGATTTAAAGAAACCAATTTATCACAAAACAAGCGCATACGGCCACTTTGGAAAAAGTGATTTGCCTTGGGAAAAAACAGATAAGGCGGCAATCTTAGCAAAAGCGCTGAAAGAATAAATTCTATTTCTTGCGGGAACGAAAAAGCTTTCCGCAAATTGTTTTTTTTTATTTATTATGCTTCTCAAAAATATTGAGTATTGTTGCCTTGTTTAGTTTGCTGGATAAATATATTTCCTGTATGAAATTAGTTGCCCTTGCTTCTCCAAGTGTATTGGCAATTTTATAGTGCATCGCGAATACAAGCCTGCCGTTATCCACGCTTTGTGAATATTCTTTGGATATAAATCGCGGGTTGTGATTCTTTTTAGCTTCTTTAATTGCTTTTTCTTTTAGGCTTCCGCCCGATTTTGCCCTTATTATTAGTGAGAATGCGGTTGAGAGGACTTCATCATCAACAGGCCTTCGGCGGATTTTATTATAAAAATCAGCCATGTGAATTAGTTCATGCACCATTATTCCGTTAACCCATCCGCGTCGTATGTTTCCTTCACTTAGGAATGCCTGGCCGGTAGTCCTATCAAAAAAAGCGGCTACGCGGGATTTGGATTTGAATTCAACAATATTACATAATGTACCGAATTCATTTTCCGGGAGGATTATTGTCCTGTCAAGTATCCTATTTCGCAAGTGGTGAGGGTGCTTGTTTTGGGGAAGTATTCCTTCTCCTATCGCTTCAACAATTTTTCTGGGGAGAAGTGCCAGTGTTTCATCAATACTTGTGCACATGCTTCGTCCAAATCTATTCTTTAAGTGCTGATTATACTTCCTTGTAAGGGCGAGCATCACATCAATTTTCTTTCTCTCATGCCCTGCCTTAATGTTTTGGATTCTTTTTCGCTTTGCGGCTTCTTTCTGGTTTAGAATTGATTTAATGTGTTCTTGTTGTCTTCCCAGCGGAACAAATTCTTCAAGCGCAGTCTTCACTTCATCCATCAGCGCCCGTTTTGGTTGAACCCTTATCCCAAGTCCCATAAATTAATTATGATTCAGGTTATTAAAAATAGTATTGGTATTGGGTGCCGCGTCAGTGCAGAGGTTGTGCTGTTAATAATATTACATCCAAATCAATGAATTTATTATTAATATAAGCCGTAATATTTATTTTATGCAAAATAAGACAATTGGTGTTCTTGGCGGCATGGGTCCCAGGCGCCTCATCTAATTTTTATGCAAAATTGATTAAGTATGCGCAAAAAGAGTATAATGCGGTGCAGGATACTGACTATCCGCCTATTTTGATTTACAGCCTTCCTCTATTAGGGTTTGATGAAACAGGGATTGTTGATGGCGGATTAGTAAAGAATCAGCTTCTTGCCAGGAGTCAAAAAGATGGAGGGGGCCGGCTCTGATTTTATTGTAATTGCATGTAACACGGTGCATGCTTATTATCAAGAAATGCAATCGTCAGTGAAGATACCCATTTTTAGCATTATTGAGCAAGCCAAGAAGAAAGCGATTGGGGCGGGGTGTAAAAAGGTTGGTTTATTTGCATCAGAAACCACTTCAAAACTTTGTTTATATCAAAACGCATTCGCGCTTGCGGGGATTGAGATAATCTCGCCTAGTAATGAACAGCAAAAAGCATTGAATAATGTGATTGAGCGCGTGATGGGTGGAAAGCAAAACGAGGAAGATGTTAAGGAGCTCAACAAAATAGGCGAGGAATATGTAAAGCAGGGCGCAGAAGCAATAATTCTTGGGTGCACCGAAATTCCCCTCGCAATTAATCAAAGCCAAACAAAAATTAAATTATTTGATACACTCCAAATACTTGCGGAGTGCGCGGTGGATTATGCGCTTTGGAAAAAATAGCTTATTTTAAAAGCAGAGGGCATGAAATTATTTTGATTGCAATAGATTTAGTTCAAAAAGAAATTAATTGAAATGAGGTTAGTAAGAATGGCTTTTTTAGATACTCCAAAGATTTTGGATAAATACCGCGATAAGGGGCTTTTGTGGGGGGTTGAACCAAATTCGTTTATTAAGAAACTGCCTCTATTACTCAAACCTTGTTTGACTTTGGATGTGGGTATTGGTGAAGGAAGAAACGCATTATTTCTTGCCAAGCAGGGGTTTGTTGTGGAGGGCGTTGATATCTCAAAGGACGCGGTTAATAAGTGCATGGTCCCTGCAAATAAATTGGGTCTGCCAATAAAATGTTTTATTGAGGATATTATGAATTTTAAATTTACTAAGAAATATGGTTTGATAATTTCTGTGGCAACCCTGCATCTTGTGAAGAAGGATAAAGTTCTTGAGGTGATAAGAAGAATAAAAGATAACACAACAAATGGGGGAATTAATCTTATTACCGTGTTCACTGATGCTGATGAGGGCGAAAGTAAATATCCAAACCTTTATTTTTTCGCACCAAATGAATTATCCAATTTGTACTCTGATTGGGATATTCTTGAGTGCGGGAATTACACAAAAGAGGAGAATCATGGTTCTCCCCACACTCATCATTTTTCTGCGATAATTGCCAGAAAGTAGTTTCTTTTAAAAACCCGAATAATCATTTATTTATAGGCCAGTGATGAAGTAAATCCCTGATGATTTAATGATTATTTAATCCAACTCTGAGGCCATTGTTTTTGATTTGTATTTGGGTGTGAAAAGATGCCTATTAATATTCCAAATAATTTGCCGGCGGTTAGTGTTCTTGAGGGAGAGAATATCTTTGTGATGAGGCTGGCGCAGGCAAAGCGGCAGGATATTCGTCCGCTCCAAATTGCGATACTTAATTTAATGCCTGATAAAATCACGACAGAAACCCAGCTTCTTCGCCTGATTGGGAATACTCCGATTCAGATTGAGATTACTCTGCTTCAGCCAAAGACCTATGAGTGCAAGCATACATCAAAGGAACACTTGGGGGCATTCTACAAATATTTTGATGAGGTTAAGGAAAAGAATTTTGACGGATTGATTATTACGGGGGCGCCTGTTGAGCAAATGGAATTTGAAGAAGTTGATTATTGGGATGAGCTTGTAAAAATAATGGATTGGAGTAAGCATCACGCAACCTCAACATTTTATATTTGCTGGGCGGCGCAGGCGGGGCTTTACTATCACTACGGCATAAAAAAATATCCTCTGGCAAAGAAAATGTTTGGGGTATTTATGCACACAATAAACAAAAAGCATGTAAGGTTATTGCGCGGGTTTGATGATGTTTTTTATGCTCCTCATTCAAGGCATACGGAGGTGCGGGCGGAGGATATTAAAAAAATCGACGAGATTGAGGTGCTCTCGGAATCAAAGGAATCCGGAGTGTATCTTGTTGCAAGTAAAGACCGAAAACAATTCTTTATCACGGGGCACTCCGAGTATGACCCGCTTACGCTAAAAAAGGAGTATGATAGGGATGTTGCAAAGAATCTCCCAATTGAAGTACCAAAAAATTATTATCCTAATGATGATCCTTCAAAGGAGCCTATTGTGCGCTGGAGAGCTCATGCGAATCTTCTTTTCTGTAACTGGCTCAACTATTACGTATACCAAGAAACGCCGTATGATTTGAAGAAGATTAAATGAATATTTGCTGGAAATTAAATTATGGTTAAGTGGTGATTAAGTAAAGATTAACTGGAAATTAGATAAAGGTTAAATGGAAATTAATAGAGCTTAAAGATAAGTCCTGTCGTTGCCTGAATTTTTCTTAGCTGGTTGTTGCCTAACTTTTCTTTGCACAGCTATTACCTAACTCTCTTCTATTTCTTTTAGGTTTGTCTTTATTTTTTTCTCAACGAGCTGTGTCATTATTTTTTCAATAATTGAGACTCTTTGGGTAAGTAGTTCTAGTTTCTTATTTGTGGCCGATATTGAGCCCTGCATTAGTGCGGTGTTCTCGTTTAGATTCTGCACATGTGTAATAACCTCAGGCTCAATGTAATTAAATGAGGGATTTGCGAACCCTTTTTCTGCGGCGAAGTTCTTCTCTTCTTCCTTTCTTTGTCTTGACGCGGAGACGAGTATATTTGCTATTACTAGCGCCATTATTAGGATTATTAAGAATACAATTATCATTTTCTCACTAAAATAATTCCTTTCGCCCGAACTTAAAAACTTAGTGTTTTAGGGAAATGAAAATAACTTCTTAAAGTTCTTTTCCTGCTGTGCCTCAATTTCTTTAAGTGTTAATCCCTTGAGTTTTGCAACTTTTTTTGCGATAAGTTTTATTTTATCCGGCGCCGCTTTTTCCCCGCCAAACCTTATTGGTGAATCTGTTTCAAAGAGCAAATTCTCAAGCGGAAAATTAATAATATTTTTTTGTATCTCTAAGTTTTCAAGTACCATAAGCCCTACTGAAACAAAATAATTTTTCTCCGCCGCGAGTTTCATTAGTTTGTGCGAATCCACAAATGAGTGGAGGAGAACCTTTTTTGCGCCGTTTTTGATAAGCAAATTTAGTGCTTGTGTTTGCGCGTATCTTGAGTGGATTATTAGCGGCTTATTGTGGGTTTTTGAGAGTTCGATGAACCGCAAAAATATTTTCTCTTGTTTTTCTTGGTCCTCTAGTTTAGTTGAATACTTATAATCAAGCCCGACTTCTCCAATCGCGGCGGCATTCTTTATTTCTGCGTTAAAAAAATAAAATGCTTTATCAATTTCAAGTTCGGTTAAATCTATTGCGTCAAGCGGATATAATCCGATTGCGGGTAGCACTTCGCCAAATTCCTTGGCGAGTTCCAGATTCTTCTCGTTTGAGGGGAAGCTAGTTGAGCAGGAAACTATTTTTTCAATACCCTCATTCTTTGCAGAGTTAATGACTTCTTTTAGCTCTTCTTTTTGCACCAGGTCAAGGTGGGAGTGGGCGTCAAACAGCATAACTAATCGCCTCAAATTTAACAAAAAATGAATTTGAACTAAATTGCATAATAAATCGAATTTCAAGAAAGGAATAAAAGGGGGTTTGTTCTATTTGTGTCGTGATTTTGTGTCTTTACCTAGGGGCGGTTCATCTAGCTTTGTTTCCGGAAAACTCTTTTTTGCAATCGTAGTTATTGTAGCGGTTTTGGTTGTTTTCTTTGCAAGGGGGGACGAGTTTAATCTCCCTAATATTAATGGGAATCTTTCAGGGGATATGAATTTCTCAAAATTCGGTGTTGATTCAAACTCAAACGCGGATTCTTTATTATCAGTAAATTCAGATGATGTTTCGGTGTATTTCTGTCCGCAGGATGGGTGCGCAGAGAAGATGATTGAGCATATTGATTTGGCAAAGAGCTCAATTCATATTGCTATTTATTCTTTTACACATGACGGGATAGCGGATGCTTTAATCAGGGCTAAAGAGAGGGGAGTTGAAGTAAGCGTTGTTTTTGATTATGACCAGAGCAAGAATGATGCGAGTGATGATGAGAGGCTCATAATGGCAGGGGTACTTGTGAGGTATAGAAATGGTTCGGGGTATATGCACAATAAGTTTATGGTTATTGACGGGAATGTTGTTGCTACCGGCTCATTTAATTATTCACAGAACGCGGATACAAAAAATGATGAGAACTTGATTTTTATTGTGAGTGAGGGTGTTGCGGCAAAGTATAATGGAAATTTTGAGAGTTTGTGGAAAGTATCTAACGCATCATAATTTCTACTGTGTTTTAGTTATTGTATTTAATTGTTGTATTTAAGTTATTATTTTTTTAGGGGTTTTTTAATTGAGTAAAATTATTTCAAAGAGCGGCGAATCTAGTAAAATATCCTGCGAAGTTTATCCTCCTGCGGAGGACTCCTGGCTTCTTGAAGAAGCTATCTTGCGTGAGAATTTACGAAACAAGAAGTGCCTTGATATGGGGTGCGGGAGCGGAGTGCAGTCGGCTGCAATGTTTAGTGCAAAAGCAAGTGAAGTGCTTGCGGTTGATATTAATCCTGCCGCGCTAAAAGCGGCGGAGCAGAGGGTTAAGGAATTCTTCAAGAAAAACAAAACTCAAAAACCTGGACATACTTTCAGCGTCCTTGAAAGTAATTTATTTTCAAAAGTAACCGGTAAATTTGATTTAATTGCCTTTAATCCACCTTATGTTCCAACTGATGGTGTTAAGTGGGTGGACCTTGACGGGGGGCTTGAGGGGAGGGTTGTAATAAATAAGTTTATTCCCGCGGTGGGTAAGCACCTAAATCCTAATGGAGCGGTTTTACTTTTAGTTTCATCTTTAAATAATCCTCAGGTGATTCAATCAGCTTTTTTTGAGAATGGTTTTTCAATTAAGGAAGTTAGTAAAAAGAAATTATTTTTTGAGGAACTAATTGTTATTAAGGCAAAGAAATTGTTTTGATAGTATTTTGTTATTTTAATAAGTCTCCTTAATTTTGTTCGGTTTTAATTCTTATAAACATTTTCTTTCCATACTCTTGTATGGTTTCAAATGTTTCAGTTGAGTATTCCCATGCACAGCAAAAGTATCATGATGCGCGCACTCCCGAGGATAAGCTTACTGCTCTGCTTGAAATGAAATCCCATGCGCCCCAGCATAAGGGTGCGGAGAATCTCCGCTCGGATTTGACTAAAAAAATTTCTGAGCTTAAGAGTGAGATTGAGCGAATAAAAGCCTCTTCTGCAAAGAAAGGTGGTTCTGCTCCCTCAATGTATATAAAAAAGGACGGCACCGGGCAGATAGTTCTTGTGGGGATGCCTAACTCTGGTAAGAGCTGGCTTCTAAATAAATTAGTGGGAAAAGAAGTTGCGGAGGTTACTCCGTATCCGTTTGCGACAAAAGAGCCTGCTCCCGGGATGATGGATTATGAGGGTGCGCATATTCAGCTCGTTGAACTCCCCGCGCTTATTGAAGGTTCTTCTGAAGGCAAGGCACAGGGAAAAGAAATTATTGGGGTAATTAGAAACGCTGATGCGTTAGTGATTGTTGTTACTTCAAAAGAACAGGGATTAACTTTGCTTAATGAGCTCTCAAAGAGCTTCGTGTATATTAATCGCACGCGCCCCCCTATCTCCGTGAAAACTTCATCTTTTCCAGGAATACAAATCTCGGGCAAAGAGTTCCTTGCTTTTCCGCAGGAACAGCTTGAAGATTATTTAAAGAATTCAGGCGCCGCTAATGCGCAGGTAATTGTTTTTGGTAAAATTTCTTCCCTTACTGAGGTTGCCGAGGCGATGAATGAAAAAATTTCATATAAGCACGCAATATTTGTAAATCCTTATGATGTAACTGACCATTCTCTTGTTGATTTGAAGAATAAATTATTTTTGCTTCTTGATGCAATCTTGGTTTTCACAAAGAAGCCCGGCAGAGAGGCGGATTTAAATGACCCTCTTGCGGTGCCAAAAAACTCCACTGTTCTTGATGTCGCAAAATTATTGCACAAGGATTTTGCGAAGAACTTAAAGTTCGCAAAAGTATGGGGCTCAGCGAAATTCCCCGGGCAGATGGTCGGGCCCGAGTATGTATTAAAGAATAAGGATATTGTTGAGATAGCGGTTTAGTTATTTCACTTTTTCTTTTCCGCGGTTCCTTGTAATGCAGGTGCTTCATCTTTTCTCGCGTACAAAAACGCTGCGACAGCGAGGACGATTATTCCTATTAGGATTATCATTCCATAATCAGGTTTGTTAAATTCCATTGCGTATCTTTTCTCAAAGTAGTGGGGTCCGTCGGAATCAAAGAATCCGTATGCGAGCGTGATTATTTGTTCCCCCTTCGCATCAATTGGTGCGCTAATATAGAATGTTTGGTTCATCATTTCTTCCGGTTTTAATGAATCCTTCAAAACTGGTTTTTGCTGGACATTAAATCCTTTTGGCGCAACGACTTCCACGCTTGCTTTGTGGTAAGTTTCTTCTGAGTGGTTTGTAAATTTAAAATCAATTATCATTGTGTCTGCGTCATTAATTGTTTTTCTCTCGCTCTCGGCTTTAACGCTTATGGGGAGTTCTGCTAATCCTATAACAGTTGCGGCTGCGCTTGTGAGTGGAGTATTAGTTCCATAGTAAATGTATATAGTGGAGCGGGGTTGTTTTGTCGCAATTGCTTTAATTCCCTGCACAATTAGTATTTCTTCTTTTGCTCCGAGCTTCTCAATTGTTTTTGTCATATTTGCTCTTTCTGCCTGCCCATCAACAAAAACAATTCCCTCATCAGCCTGCACTTGGACCAAAACATTAGTCATATTCTCGTCAGAATCATTGTATAGTTTTACAGTTAGTCTTGCAAGTTCATCAGGGGCGAGGCTTGTTTTTTCCACTGTTGCGGTTGCAAGGATGCTCGCATTTACAAACGCGGCAGCGAATATCAGCGCAAATAGCGCAAGCCCTATTCCAAATTTATGGTTCATTATATTCCTCTTCCTTTGGTTTCTTTTTTCTTAAAAATTTATCAAAAACAAATACAACTATTATTACAATAATTAATCCCACAACTACTTTTATTACAATATCCTGTGTATTATCTTGTGTTGTTGTCACTGCCCCTTTTTGCATTATTGTTTTAACAAATTGTGTTGCTTTTGTGGCATAATCTTTTGCTTTCTCGTATTCAGCAGTATTGAATCTTGAGGTTGCCCCGTTCCAGCTTGTTTTTAACGCATCAACCGCGTCCTGGTCGTTCCACTTGCTTAAGTTTTCCTCCGAGAGTATGGCGCTCGCCGCTGCTTCTAGTGTAGTAAAGCTTGGGTCAAGTTTTTGGAGTGCCGCATTTTGTCCGTACATTAACTGCCACGCATCGTTTCTAAGTCTTCTTGTTGCAAGTGTCTCAACATAGCTGTTGCTGTTCTTTGCGCTGTTAAATACTGATTCAATTAGTGTTCGTAATTGGTCATTTTGCCCGAAGAAGGTTGGTAGTCTTCTTGCGCTCACCGACATTGTGAGTAAAGACTGCAGGCTTCTCTTCTGGTCAATAGTTAATTTGCTTGTTGTGAGTGCCCCTATTCCCTGGTTTAGTTTATTGATGTTTGTTTCTATTGAGGTATACTCGCTCTTGTATTGTTCCAGCTGGGTAAAAATATCTTTGTAAGTGCTCTCATAAGAACTTACTCCGTTTGTATCGGGGCTTGCAAGAAAACTCTCTTCCTTTTTTCTTCCCGCCTCAATTTTGTCCGCGAGGTCTTTACTTGATTGCGAAATTACTTCTAATTGTGACTGGGTTTCGTCAGCAAGTAAGGTTAGTGATGTTGCTTCAGTGCCGAGTTTTGCAAGTTCCGTTTGCACTGTTATTACTCCGCCTATCATCTGGGTGAATTCGTTTTGTAAATCATAAAGATAATTTTTTGTTGAGTAAGAGTAGAGCCAGTTTGCGGAGGAAGTGCTTTCTTTTAACTCGGTTATTTTTGTATAAACAATTGCCGCTTTTGTTAGCGCGCTTATCTCAATATCCCCTGTCGCGATTTTTCCGTCAGAGTTCTTTACCGGAATATAACATGTAACTGAATTTCCTTTGAGTGTTGCAACCACTAAGTAGGGTGAGTTCTGGTAAGTTATCATCGCTTTTACTGCGCTGGCGCTTTCCCCGCTCATCATATAATTATTTTGTATTGTGACAAGAGCAATTGCTTCATCAGCGGAGAGAGCAAACGCGGTTGAGGTTATTAATAGTAATAATATAAGCGCAGCCGCAATTATTGCCGCCTTATTCCTTAGTGTCATGCAATAGTGAAGTAAAAGGGGGTATTAAAGGGTTTTTGTGGGCGAAAAACAAGTTCTCTTAGTGAATAAACTTAGTTTATTTCTTACTTTGCTTCAACAATTGATTCATTTCCCTTAAATTCTATTGAGAGAATATTGTGCATTGCGGTAAGTTCCGCTTCAACAGGCGCGAGTGAGATTGGCGCGATTGCTTTTTTCACAGAATCTTTTAATGATAACCCCAAATCTTTTTTTGCTTTCCATACTGCGGAGTTAAATTCAATTAAATGCTGTGAATTAATTGTGCTAGTTAATCCGCTCTTATTTGGGAATTCTTTCTCAGATACTTTCTCGTTAAAGAGTTCTTTGTAAATAAATGCGGTCATTGCGGGGTTGATTGGGTAGAGTAATTCTAGTAGTGTTCGTAGTGCCGTGCGCAGAGTTTTCACTGCGGCATTTCTCTGTTCAGGAGTGAATTTTACCAGGGGGTCATTATTGTATGCTCTTCTCTTTACTGTTTCAACATAGTGTGAAGCGAATTCATCTCTGGTAAAATTAATTATTTTTACAACCGGGTTATGGAAATCATATCTCCCAAATCCTTCGTGTGCGCTCTCAACTAATTTATCAATTTCCTGCATTATCCAAAAATCAATCTCCATCATTTCGTGTTTCTTCTCTTCCGCCGAAGTTAATTCAAACATTGAAACGAATTTTGAAACATTCCATAATTTCTCAAGTAATTTTCCCGCGGTCTCTATTCTTTCCATGGAGCATCTAAAATCACTTTGGTCAAGGTTTCCTTCTATTGCGCACCAAACCCTAAATGGTCCCGCACCGAATCGTTCAAGCACAACATGAGGGTCAATTCCGTTTCCTTTGCTCTTTGAGAATTTGTGTCCCTGTTCATCAACAATGTGGTGGTGTATCCACGCATCCTTAAAAATTGTTTTTCCCGTGAGTAAATAATCTTTGAGTAAAGTGTAGTAGAGCCATGTTCTTACAATCTCTTTTCCTTGCGGGCGAAGAGAACATTGTTCATGCTTTTTGAAGAATTCTGGATATCTCTCGTATCCTAAAATATATAGTGGGGAGATGCTTGAGTCAAACCATGTATCAAATACTCTCTCTTCTCCGCGAAACTCAGCCCCTCCGCATTTTTTGCATTTTCCTTTGTAAGTATCTTTCCACGGCTGAACGTATCTCCCTTTTTCTGCTAACACGGGAGTACTGCACTTCTTACAGTACCACATTGGGACCTCAGTTGCATAGTATCTTCTTCGCGTAATCGGCCAGTCAATTGATACTGAATCAATCCAATCAAGCAGGATTTGTCTTGACTGGGGTGCATAAATATTTACTTCGTGTGCAATTCTCCTCATTTCGTCTTTGAAATCAAGTTGCTTTAAATAAAATTCAGGCATCTCAATAAATTCTATTGCTGCGCCGCTTCTCTCGCTTATTGGGGTTCGGTGTGCCTCTGTTGGTTTCATATCGGCAAGAAGATTTTGTTTTTTTAGTTCTTCAATCATTTTTTCTCGTGCTTCTTTTATTTTCATTCCGGCAAGAAAACCCGCGTTCTCATTTAGTGTTCCGTTCTTTGCAATAGCAACTTTTCCCGCTATTCCTTGTTCCATAAAGAAACGTATATCGGCAAGGTCCCCGTATGAGCACATCATTTCAAGGCCAGTCCCCTTATCCATTATGGCTGCGGGGTGTGATTTGCAAATAACTTCTTTATTGTAAATTGGAGTAAGGAGTGTTTTTCCCTCAAGGTGCTTGTATCTTTTATCTTCCGGATTAAATATTACCATTTCGCAGGTGCAAATAAGTTCTGGCCGTGTTGTTCCAATAATTATTTGTTCCATTTTATCTGTCTTATCTCCTTTGCTCTTTTGGGTGTTTGTTCCCTTTACTTTGAAGACAATATTATGAAAGAATCCTGGTCTGTCTTCGTAAGTTATCTCCGCATCGGCTACAGTGGACTCTAGTTTTGTATCCCAATTAACAACTTTATTCGCCTCGTAAATTAGTCCTTTGTTGTAGAGGTCAATGAATGTTGATTGTGTGAGTGCGCGGTACTCCGCTGAATCAGTTTCGTATATTTCCCCAATTTTTTTTCCTTTCTGAAATGAAGCAAATCCTATTCCGCATTTAAAAAAAGAATCAATGCTCTCCGCGGTAGTATCATCAAGTAATTTTCTGCAGTACTCAACGGCTTTTTCTCTTGTGATTCTTGTAAAATCAACCTTGAATTTTTTCTCAGCGCTTATCTCAATCGGTAATCCGTTTTGGTCAAGCCCTAACGGAAAAAGCACTTCGTGCCCCGTCATTCTTTTGTATCTCGCAATAAAATCCATTATTACATATGTACTTGCGTGCCCGATATGGACCGGGGAATTAATGTATGGCGGGGGGGTGTCAATTGAGTAAAGCGGTTTAGTTGATTCCTCATGGAAAGCAAATGCTCTATCCTTTCTCCACTCCTCGTAAATGGCTAGCTCCATTTCCTTTGTGAATCTCTTCTCCTTAATCATAAACCCGCACTTTATTATTGAATAGAAGAAAAAGAAACAATTTAAAGCTGAGTATTGGGTGTGTAGTGGTAGGGGTTAAGCATTTCTACTTTTTGGAATAGGGGTTGTAATTATGGTTAAGAATGAGTTTTTAGTAAATTTCTTCGGCCGCGTACAGGGAATTGGTTTTCGTTCGCTTGTAATGAGCGAGGCAAATAAGCGCAAAATATTTGGTTGGGTGAAAAATTCTTTTCGGCGTGACTTAGTTGAAGCATGTTTTTTTGGGGAAGAGAAAGAGATTATGAAATTAATTGAGTACCTCAAATCAAATCCTTCATTTGTCCGCGTGGATAATGTGGTTATTGAAGAAGTGAAGAAATCCGAATCATTTAGTGATTTTAGGATTAAGTATTAGTTTTTCCTCTTTCCCCAAGTTTAAATGCTTTTTTGTTTCATTTATTTGTATCCTAGAATAGGATAAAGGGGTTATAGTATACCGGCAGTACGAACGGCTCCAGAGAGCCTTGTTTAAGGCTCGCGAACGGCCCATCTTCGGCAAAGCCTCGATGGACCAAACTGAGTTACCGTTAAGACGGGGTTCGATTCCCCGTAACCCCAGTGTTTTGGGAATGCAATACCTTTTAGCAAAAGGGATTGCGGGTTAGGTCCCCGTAACCCCATATCCAAATTATTAAATAGTATAAATCCCTTTTTTATTAATGCAAAAATCCTTCTCTCGTGCGCAGGGTGCGATTGAGTATCTCTTAATTACCGGTGCGGCGATTGTTGTTGTTGCGGTTGTTGTTGTCGCGATAATTTCTGTTTCTAATTCGGGTAGGTCAGATTTGGGCAGTGCACCAAATTCAATTGACCAGTTAAAAGAGGCGAGCGGGAATTATTATCGAATTAGTAATTATTATTATTTAAAGAATGACGTGGGGGCTGGGTTAATGGGTTTGTGGCACTTTGATGATGGTAGTGCTATTGTTGCTGATTCAAGCGGGAATGGTAATACTTGTACTTTAGTTAATTCTCCTTCTTGGGTTGATGGGAGGTTTGGTAGTGCGCTGAGTTTTAGCGGTTCGAATTATATTAATTGTGGGAGTGGTGCGAGTCTATTATCCTTTACTGGTCCAATAACACTTGAGGCGTGGATTTATCCAGCCGGGGGTGCGGGAGTGGTTCTCTTAAAAGGAAAGAGCGGTGCTTTTTGGGAGTACGGGACTTCTGCGGGAGTTAATAGTCTTTCCGCAACTTTTACTGACTCTGATTTGGCAGCATCCTCAATTACTCTGCCAGTAAATAAGTGGAGTCAGATTGTTGTAGTTTATGAGGGCGCGGCAGGAAATTGGACTGTGAAGTATTATATTAATGGGGTTTTAAAGGACACTAAGACGACTACTTGGTCTAGATATGGTGATGGTACTAGCGTGCTGTCTATGGGGGCAGTATATGCATCTTCCCCTTACTCGTTTTTTAATGGACGAATAGATGAGGTCGCTATTTGGAATCGTGCATTAAGTCCTTCTGATATACAAAAGTTGTACACAAATTCACAATAATTTTTTTAGGTTGTTTTGTATACACTCAAAAAGATAAATTCATTGTTCTTATCTAACAGCATATTTTTTATATTGCGTTTTCCTCTTCTTTTGCATGGTTTTTTCTTCTCGTGCGCAGGGTGCGATTGAGTATCTTCTGATTATTGGCGCCGCGATTATTGTTGTTGCTGTTGTGACTGTTGCGGTGATGTCTATTTCTAACTCCGGCAAAGGGCAGTTAAATAATTCTGGTGTTTCGCACACAAATGATGCGTTAAAGGAAGCTAGCGGGAATTATGTGAAGATTAGTAATTATTATTACCCTAAATCTGAAATTGGAAGTGGCCTCGTCGGTTTGTGGCACTTTGATGAGGGCAGCGGAACAACTACAATTGATTCAAGCGGGAAGGGTAATACTGGCACGCTAGCAAGTTCACCCGGGTGGGTCAGCGGAAGGTTTGGGAACGCATTGAGTTTTAATGGAAGTTATGTTAATGTGGGGAGCGGAACGAGTCTAAATATTCCTGGAGATATTACTATTGAGGCTTGGGTTAATCCGGCAAATGTTACTCAAACTGGTTATGCGGGAATATTTGTTGGCAGAGGGCCTGGCGCTGGAACGGGTTCAGAGGATTATGCACTTGTTCTTAACGGGGAATCTGTGGGCGGCAGCCGGCTTAGGTTTAATTATTGTACGGGGGCGGCGTGCAATTGGGTTGATTATGTTTCCTCGGCTGGAGGTGCTAGCGGGGTAATACAGGCGGGGGCGTGGACACAAGTAGTTGTGACAAGAACTATTGCGGATAATAAACTTAGATTTTATAAAAATGGTGTGCCTTTGGATGTTATTACTGGTGCTGGCGCTGGGTTTGGGCAATTAGCAAATCCAAAAGTTATTGGCGCTGATATTCATCAGGGGGCTAATGGAAATTATAAAGGCTCAATTGATGAGGTCGCGGTTTGGAATCGTGCATTAAGTGATTCTGAAATTCAAACACTTTACGTTAATTCGCAATAATTATTTTTGTGTTAATATTTAGAATTAGTTATGGTTTTTGAGAATTAATTTTTCATTCTCACTTAATATAAGCATAATTCTCTTTTTTCTTTTCCATTAACTCACCCTCTTCTTTTAAGAACTCGCAAATGATTTTTGCGAGGCGCTTTGAAATATTTACTGCGCGCGCAATTTCCTCAAGTGTTTGCGGATTTTTTTGGATTAGCGCGGAAATTATTTTGTTTATGTGTGCGGTGAGTAAATCATTTTCAATTAAATAATAATTCCCGTCAAAGCTTTTTATTCCGCGTAATATTCCTTCCTTGATTTGTTTGTGGTAAGAGTATGATGCGTTCGCTGCAACATCTTTTCCTCGAATAATTAGAAATCCGTCTTTTTCAAGTGTATAATCTTTGTATTCTTTATCAGGCGCGTTAAATTCCTCTGATTCTTTTTTTTCTCTATTGCTTTCTTTTGCCTCATCCTCTTTTACTCTATAAACCCCTTTTTTGTAGGATTCATTTAGTTTGAATACAAATACTTTTTCTGTTGCAACTAATTCAAGCAATGCTTTTTTTTGTTTTTCATTTAGTGTTGCCTCAAATTTTCCCTCAACGAGTTCGCTTAACTTTCCTTTTCTAATTAACCCAATTACCTGTTGTTTCTCGTCTTCCAGAGCAGGCACCTGCACACAAACCTGCTTTCCCTCTTTTTTTCCGATTATTGTTTTATCAATCACAAGAAATATTCCCTTATCATTTGGAATAATATCAAATTCTCTTCCCTCGCCAAGCAGTGAGGCCTCTTCAAAAGTAAGTTCCAGTTTCTTGTTAATTACTTTAGCCATCAATTATCCAAAATAACAAAAGTGCAAAACAATATTTAAACTCACATACTTTGTTTCGACGATTGCAGAAAAGTTCTAAAGGTTTATAAGCTGCTGAAAGGACGCTTTTTTTAGTTGATTTTTTTTAGAGAAAGTTCTTTGTTGAGTGAAAGCAGGATTTGGTGTTATTTGGTTAGTGAAAGATATTATTAAATAATGGTGGGGGCATATGTTAGTTAATTGGTCAAAGCATGCACAGCTTCGGGTCATGGAGCGTGCCGCAAAATTTGGTTTGAATTATGGGGATTTTGATATTGAAATTAAAGAACAAAGGGTTTGGTTTGTTGAGGGGGATTGTATAAAAACAATATTTGTTGTTGGAGGAAAGTTTTTTACAGTAATAAAAGAGGAAACTGAAAAGTATATTGAGGTTATTACTTTGTGGGAATCAAATTTGGTTGAGGTGGAAATGTGGAAAAAAAAGTGACTTGCCATTCGTGCGGAGGAAAAACCGAACTAAAATTTGAGGATGTTTCACTCCTTAATGGGAAGATGCTGATAAAGGACACTCCTTACTATCATTGCTTAAAATGCGGCAAGGAATTTGCTACATCAGAACAAATGCAAGAAATAAGTGATATAATCAAAGTTAAGCGCCAAGAGTTCTTTTTTAAACGCCCAATAATTGCTGCGGGCCGTAGCCTTGCAATTACTCTCCCTGCTGATATTGTGGCTTCTTACTCGCTCAAAAAAGGAAAAAAAGTTAGTATTTTTCCAGAGAATGAGAACACACTCATACTAAAGTTCTAATAAACAAAAAACCACTTTGTTTTTAAAGGAAAAAACCTTTTGCACACCCAAAAACCCGCCAAAGTAAGGTATATATATTACTGAAAGGATTAGTCTTAATAGAAACAATACTAATTCACGTGATTTGATGGGCAAGTTGTGGGTAATTATCTTACTAATCATTATTGTTGCTGTTTTAGCAGTATATTTTCTCTTTCCCCAGTACTTGCCTCAATTGCAAAAAAATGGATTAGTGCAGGTTGCTGAAAAGAACAATCTTGATTTGAATAAACTTGGGCGAACCGTTGAGTCACTTTCTATTACTTTTAGCCCAAAACTTGCTTCTGATTTAAAGGATCTTTCAAATAAATCTTCCGGGGCAGATAAATTGTATTTGGAAACTTTATTGCAGATAGATTCTGAGAAAAAAGTGATTTCTAGTAAGCTTTCAGAGCTTTATGATAAAAATCAGGATTTTTGCAGCAGCATTTATGATTATGAGGACTTAATTGATGAATCAATGTTTACAATTCAAGATAAGTTTAGCTCACTTTCCTCAATAAAGTCTGCTTATTCACTTGATTTAAATGAAGAAAATCTTCAGACTGATAAGTTTTCTATAAAGGACGCTTTTTATGGTTTTGATGAGGCTTGTGTAAGTGATTGGGTTGATTCAGAAGATGCTGCTATGGATAGTGATTTAGGTGAATAGAAAAATTTCTTTTGCATTTGCATTTGTGCTGATGTTTTCATTTTGTTTTGCTGCGCAGGACATGTATTCATTTCCTGAAACGGTTGTATATGGGGATACAACTTATTATCTTCATTCTACTGACCAGGCGGAGGTTGGAGAGATTAATACTTGGCAGGGTGGGGGAGTGGGGGCTGCAATAGGTGCTGCTGCACAGTTTGCTGACCTTGATATTGTATTTAATGTTGATGTTTCCGCCCCAAAAGAAGTTTATGATATTACACGACAGGAAGCAAAGAGGCTTGAAGTAATATCAAAAATGAATCTTGGGGAAGAATTACAAGTATATTCTGCAAAAATTGAAAGCGAGTTGGCTAAATCAAGTCCAGATGCTTCAAAGTTAAGGGCTTATTGGGAAGATATGGCAGTTTATATGGATGGATTGAGAACTGACACAAAGTATGTGGGCGGGTTGAAGGTTGATTCAAAATCTCCTGAATATGTAAAAAGAGCTGCTACATTTTATATGAAAAAAATCGGTTTTTTAAATGCGGCAGGCAACCCTGTGAGCATTACTGATGCGTGGGTTGCGAGAAATGGAAGGAATATGAATAAAGTAATTAAGGCATTTTCTTCAAGAGGGGCATTTCAAATAATAGCTAGTACGGGCGGGTCAATATATGAATATGCTCAAACGAAGCTTGGAAAAATCACCACAAAAATGACTGATTTATCCACAAAACTTACCGCTAAAGGCTTTGTTGTTAATGTCGGGGCATTACAGGGATTGGAAGTTGCTAAAGAAGGGACTATTTGGGTAAAAATGGCAAATAAAGTTCCTGGCGCTGCGGTAATAACTGATTTAGTAAAACCATTCTTCCTTGAAAAAATTGACAAAATTTTGACGCTTGGAAGGTATGTTACTTCGCTTAAGAAGTATGATTTGTTAATGATGAGTAGGGCTGGAAAAGTTCAAACTTTACTGGATAAAGTTAAGAATGCAAAGACCCCTGAAACCACTGCTAAGAGATTTACTGAACTTGAGGATGAGGTTAGTGGTGCAAATAAACTTTTCAAAAGATTTGGTGTCGGCGAGGAAGCATTCAAATTAACCGGCACAGGAAAATCAGCATCATTGCAAGTTCTAAGGGGGGGGCAAATACATTCCATTTACTCCTATTGGAGAGAGCGGAAGAGCTGCGCTTGGTATTGGAATGAAGACACTTGGACAGTCAAGCGCATTTGCAAAGTTTGGGTCATGGTTTAAAACCAGTTGGCTTGGAAATGGGTTAAGGATTGTTGGAAAAGGATTTGCTTGGATGGCATCCACCCCTATAATTATTGGCACTTCAATACTAAGGGCGGGGGTGTGGGGGATTTGCTTACACCAAGTGTATAACAATAATATGTATGGGGATGTTGCCCCTTATTTGTCAAACCTTACGGTGAATGATGAGGGGAGTCCTTCATTGTATTTATTCACAAATTTCCTTGAAGTTGATAGGTGCATTAATGATCATTATGCAGGTGTTCTTGGCGCCGCATTTGGTGGAGGATTTGATCCTAAAGCAACTGAATCAAAAATTGCGGGCGGGGTGTATGATTTTGTTGATATGACTAAACTCGCACAGGATGCGATTGAGGGTGCGCGAAAAAGAATTCAGGGGCTAAGGTTTTATGATTGCCAAGCCGCAGTGTACTCAAAAGAGAAGCCTGATGAGGTTAAGAAAATAAGCGAGTTTAATGGTGCTTTCTCTTGTGTTGATTCAGAATCAGTTGATGATCCTGATACGGCTAATGTGATTGATGCAAGTACTTACCCTGAGGGAGAGTATATTACATTTGAGAGAATTTCTTTGGGCGAGGGCGCAGCCGAATCCGTTTGGCAGTACATATTCAATTATGATGCCGCAGGCACTGATCCAAAGAGAAAGACTTTTGAAGAAAGTAAATTGAAAACATATGCTATGCTTGCAGCAGCTAAAGGAAACTCCGATGGAGTTTGCATAAAGGAGCTTAAAGAATTGCTTACTGAGACAAGTACTGGTGTAAATCTTTCAATTGCTCAAATAAATGGGGTGCAGGATTTAACAAGCCTTGATTCAGATAAACTTGGAAAAATTGTTGCTTTAAGGGACACATTTATTGAGTGTATTGCAAAGGAAGGGTATTTCACTGAAACAGTTAAATTTGAGGGAACTTATGTTCCAGAGGTAAGTATTGATGATGATATAATCACACTTAATCTTCAAAATAAAACAGGTTTCTCTGATGCGTGGGTTAAATATTATTCAGATAAGGCAGATTGGGGATTTAAAGCAAATGATATGATTGAGTTTGTTTCAAAGCTTTATGTAAATAAGGAGAAATCTCCCGGGATAGACCTTTTGAATGGAAAAACTGTTGCGGCGGGTTCTAATGGCCTCTCATCAAACAACTCAGATAATAAAATTTATCTAGACGGGTCGAAGATTAAAATTTTTATTAAGGGCGGGTTAAGAGAACAATGCCCTGTTGGACAAACCCAGCTGGATACAAAATTATATTTGTATTTTGATGGTGCTGAGAAAGCCCCAAAATGGCCTTGGGAGTTGTCACTTACTATAAAGTGTAAGTAGTTTTTTTGAGTGGAAAGATTAATTAAGTATGAAATACAATAATTTGGTGTGATGAAATGGAAAGATGGGCTGTAGTTGGGGTTATTTTATTGCTCTCAGTTACGATGATTTCATTCGTATTTGCAAGGGATATAGCTGCAACAGTAAGTATTCCTGACATTCCACAACAGCAATTACTTGCAGGTAAATCAGTTGCTTATTACTTGAAGGTTTTGAATGCGAATTTGGTTAGTGGGGCTAATGCTTCCACCGCTTCGCTTAATGCACAAGGTGTGACAAATACTGTTGCCAACCAGGATAATGGCTGTAAGACTCCGACAGTTTCTGGTTCGGTTTGTCCTACTGGGTTGAAAGGAAAAATATCCAAAAACCTTGATGTGGTTGAACTGGATGGTAAGAAAGTTTTTATGGCAACTATTCCTGCGTCTTCCTCTGACAAAACAACTTATATCGGGCAGTATTTCACATTAGATTTGTCAAAATTGGATATAGATTACTCGGAAGGGCTTTCTATCAATATACAGAAACACCCTGAATACACTTTTACTCTTGATTCAATATCAAGTAATGGTCGATTTATGTTTTTCAAAGTTACAAAACCTGGCAATCAGAGTCTAAATTGTCAGAATGTACTTTCAGGAAATACTGCTTATAACGAGTTTTCCTCTCAGTGGAAATCAATCACAAAAGATGGTTGGAATAACTTGTGGAAACTTCCAATTATAGCAAATCCTGCGACAGGGCCATTAACTGTGCTGTTCTATAATGCTAACGCAACTACTGGGTCATACAATCCATTGAACTCTCCTTTATTTGCATATACTCTAAAATTGGATTTGTCAACAGAGGTAAATAACAGGGATTGTTACGATGATGAGGCTCCAAAACCAAACGCATCAAGAGAGCCAGTTCTTAAAATAACTTTTGTAAAGAGGGAAATGCCTTCAGCTGGTCAGCCTATGAAGCTTTACTTTACTATTGATGTTTTGAAGAGTCAGACAAATAAGGAATATTACAAAACACTTCCCGCTGCTGCAGAAGAATACTTCAAATAAATGACACATTAACTCTCCACAGTGAAAACGTTACCTTTATATACTTCTTCTCAGGCAATTATTATATACAATAACTTTGTCACAAGGCAAAGTTAAGACTAAGTTATTGTTTTTGATTTCTGGTTCTTTTTTTTCATCGAACCAGTGAATTGTTGGGGTTTGGGTTAGTATGTTTGGGGTGAGCTTTGGTAAAAAAGCGGTTGCAAGTACTGCATCCGGCGCGCCAAAAGCTGTGGCCCCTGAAAAGAAAGAAGCCCCTAAAGCAGCTCCTGCTTCAAAAAAGAAACCATTTTATTTGGATAAAGATTATCTCTTAGTTGGAGTTTTATTTCTCTTAGTTCTATTCGGCACAAAAGGATTTGCGATGGTTGATGCACCTGCAAATGTAGTAATCGCTGATAATAATTCATTCATAATAAATATTACAAATGACTCCTCATCAGTCCTCCCATTAAGCGTTAATTTCTACTCCCCGTTGAATGTTTCAATCTCCGCTCCGAGCACAATTAATCCTAATGAAACAGTAAAAGCGAAAATCACTCTTAGTAATAGTAATAATAAATATAAAGTCGGAACCCAGTTTGAGTCCACTCTTCAAGTAAAAATGGGTTCAAAGATTGAGCAAAAACCAGTAACTTTGACAGTAGCGCAGGGGAATAATGTCTTGGCCGCTTTTTTTAGTTTTGGAGCATTCACTAGCGAGATAGAAAAATTTTCTATGTTTGAGTGGGTTGCTTTTTGGGTGCTAATAATTATTGCGGCAGTATTATTGCTCGGCTTCATTGCAAGAGCTACTAAAAGGACGGGTGAGTTTGATGAGTAGAATGAATCACTTTTATTTGTTATTGGGTGTTGCGCTTGTTCTTCTCTCGCTAACCGTTTTTGCTAATGCTTCAACAATACAACTTGACAAGGTTTGGTCAAGTGACTTAAATAAATTCGTTGAACTAAGGGAATATTTTAATGATGCAAATTATACTGCACAAAATTTTGTGATTCTCTCACAATCAAACACTTCTCTAATTAATTGTTTAATTGACTCAAATCATTATCTTTCATGCGTGAGAGGAACTTTTGCAGTTTCCTCGAGTACAGTTGCAGTTCGTTCAGCTGATGTGAATGCGCTGGTTCGCGACAATAATTTTGTAATAAGTTTTTCAAATGTTTCCCCAATGTGGAACTCAATCCCATCGCAGTGCATTAATGATTCAAACACAAATTTAATTGATTTGAGAGATTATGCGTTTGATGTTGAGGATAAAAACAATTTAAGATTCGCGTTAATCGCCGAATATAATCAAAACGGGATTGATTGTTCGGTTGATAATAATAGGTATGTTTCATGTACTCTAAACACTAATAGGCAGGTATCAGATACACTTACTCTTCGCGTAACGGATTCTTTGGGCGCAAATGTGGATACAAATGCAGTAATTAACACTAATTGTTATAACGCTGATGGTAACCCGACAAGCGATAATAATGGAACTGGTGTTGTGACAATTGAATCTGACACAAAAGATATTTGTCTTGAGCAGTGTGTTTCAACCGCATTAAAAGTTAAGGTTACTAACGGCACAACTGTAAGAAAGTGCTTCAATTTTGACGCAGAGTCCTCCTACTATAATATGCTTAATGTTTCGGTTTCACCAAGTGAGTTTTGCCTTAACTCAGAGGAATCAACATACACTTACCTTAGCGCAAATAGCTGCGGGGCAGAAGCAAGACCATATACCGTAACTTTGTTTGACGAGGATTCTAACATAAAGATGCTCTTTAATTATCGGGTTGGGTCATGCGCATCAAGCGACGCGTTTAGAATAAACGAGAGTGATGCGAGGGTTTGCGCAGGAGAAACGGCGCAAGTTTCTGTTCAAGTAAGAAATACTTCTTCAACTGATAAAAGAATAGAGCTTCTTGCGGATAACGCTATGATTCTTCCGTATTTCTCAAAACACTTTGTGGATTTAGCGTCAGGGGAAGCAAAGTATGTTCCTTTGATTATTAATGCACGAGCGCTTCCAATTGGAGATTATAGGATTACATTAATGGGTACAAGCGGGGATTATAAAATAAGTAAAGTAGAAAATATTTCTGTTGTTGATTGTACAGAAATAAATGCTCAGAAAAGAACTTTTGCATTAAGTGTTCCTGCAATTTGTTATGATGCTGCAAAGGGTGGAACAATTGAGGGGCACTTCACAATAACAAGCCAAGTGAATTTGGCCGATACTTATTTTAATACAAAAAAGGATTTCATTTTGAGCGCGCAGGGGATGAATGCGCAGTTATCATTCAGTAAGGTTTCTCTTTATCCTAATCAGGCAAAATCAATTACTTATAATGTGTCAGTGCCGGCTAATGCTCAAGCAGGAAAAAATTATTTCACAGTAACTGCTTCTGACGGATTGGAATGGGATTCATTTACCCAGAGTAAAAACATTTGCATTAATGTTCTTGGCGAGAACAGCGCATCAATTTACGTGAAAACCCAGTCAATGGATATTGTTTGGGGAAGCGCGGGAGTATTTGAACTTGAATTATATAATAACGGCGATATTGACGCAAACTTTGATCTCTTTGTTCCTCAATCACCAAGAGGAGTAAGCGTTGCATTCTCGCAAGATAGAGTGCTTCTTGCAAAGGGAGAAAGAAAAACAATCTTCGCGATTGTTTCTGCAAGAGTGGCATCACAAATCAAGGCAAATCAGAATGTGCAAATATCCGCAAAGGGCCCAGTCAACCTCTATGCAACCATTTACTTTAACATTCTTGAGAAAACCGCGCTTGATGACCTTGAAATATTAAGCTTTACAAATAAAATAAGCGCAAAAACAAATTCTTCTGCGGATTTTGTTATAATGGTGAGAAACAGCACTGATACTGTGATGAATAATGTTGTGCTTTCAATCCAGAATCTCCCAAGGGACGTAAATTTTGAGCCAATCACTCTTAGCGAACTTTTCCCAGGAAAAGTCACAAGCATTAATGGCACAATAAGAATTGGGGATACTAACGGGGATTTTAACCCTGATTACTTTGTTTCAACTAATGGTACTGCAAACAAAAAACAATTTGAGCTTGTGATTACTAAGGATACTAGCGCGGGCTTTGCGGGGCTCTTTGGGGGAATGTTCGCGCTTGGAAGCATTAACGATGGCGAGTTAATATCAACAATCTTCGCAAGCCTCGTATTCGCAGTGATTTTAATTGTTTTGGTTGCGATAATTATTTACGCTGCGAAGGCAGTATCAAAGCCAAGAAGTAAAGAAGTTTGGGCAAAATAATTATTTGCTGAAAAATTAAAAAAAAATTCGTGCGGCAAAGGATTATTTTAGTGTAACAAAAAAATAATTTTATTTGGGTAATTTGAATGAGTAAGGTTATTCATACAGTTGTAGTAGTATTTGCTCTTCTTTTTACATTATCTTTTGCCAGCGCATTAAGCGTATCGGGCCCTTTTTTTGCTGTAAGCGGACAGTGCGAGTCAACAATGCAAAAATATTCTGTTTGTGCAACTGTTCCGGGGAATTACTTAATTTCTGCGCAAGGGAACGGCTCTTCATGGGTTTTTATTGCCCCAACCTCAATAAGCCTCTCTGGAGGTTCATGCGCTGATGTATTTACATTCATTACTCCTGATTGTTATGCAAATTCGGGAACCTTTGCCCCAAATTTTATTGTATCAGGGGTAGAGGATTATAATGCTCCTATTACAATTGAAGTAAATCAGGCACACACATTCACTTTTGATTTATCCTCAAATTCCATAATCAGTGCTCCGTGCGTTGAGAATACTATTAATGCAACTCTAAGAAATACCGGTAAATTTAAGGACGAGTTTGTGATTACACAAAGTTCTCTTCCAAATGGGTGGACTGCTTCTTTGGGCTCAAAAATAGTTGTTGATCCATACACTTCCGCAAATTTTCAAATAAAAGTGACTCCCGCATGTAATTCTGCTCCCGGTGCATATACTTTCTCAATTGGTGCGGCAAACACAAGAACAAATTCTTCCACCTCAAAAACAATCTCTGCTGAAGTAACAAAAATAATTCCTATCTCAGCAAGCGGGCTTTTTGATAAAAAGAACTCAACTGACTTTTCTTTTTGCAGGGACACTACCAGCGTAGTGCACTTTGATGTAAATAATCTCTCAGCGGTTAATGACACCTTTAATTTTTATTTGCTTGATTCAAACAATAATTTGGTGCCAGAGTCAGTTGCGTCATTTGACAAAGAGAGTGTTTTAATCCTTTCAGCAAAATCAGCGGACCTTAACTTACTGATTGCAAAAAATCCTGCGGGAAAAATTTCACTTACATTTAGGGCTTACTCGGACGCATTTGATAAAAATTATGATGCAGAATTAAATATTAATGTTGAAAATTGCTATGCTTTGAGTATTGCAAGGGAATCAATTGACACAAATTCCTGTGTGGGTAAGTCCGAACAGAAATTTGTTTTAGCTAATGGCGGAACAAAAGCGTTTGATGCTAATGTTTCTCTTTTTGCGGGTAATGAGTTAATTGAATCAAAACCGGTCTCGGTTAATCCCCAGTCCTCTGCCAATGTTAATTTTACTCTAAACCCCGCACTAGGCGGAGCAATGAAGTATAGGGTTGTTGCAAACTCCTTCTTTGGCGAAGCAAGCACGGATTTTAATTATTTGTTTGAGGATTGTTATTCTTCATCAATTGAATCTGCTAATGTAGAGTACTGCAAGGACTCATCGGTTGATTTTAATGCTGTAATAAAGAATAATGGGACAAAGGCACAGGAATTTAGTGTTTCTACTGATGCACCATGGCTTAATGTAACACCTAACAAGATTATTGTTGAGCCGAATAGTTCTTTGGGAGTTAATATTAATGGGGCAGCGCTTGGCACAATTGCAGGGACTTATACAATAAAAGCGGTTTCACCTCAAGCAACATTAAGTAAAACAATTTCTTTTACTCAAATTGCTCAAACTAGCTGCCGAAATTTTGATTATGCAATAACTACTAGTGTTATTGATGTTAATTGCGGCGGAGGAAAAATAGTTGACCTTAATATTACAAATACCGGCGCATTTGATGCGAATATATCCCTTGCAAAGATTTTCCCGGAGTGGGTTTCATTCAGCGAGGAAAATGTATTAGTAAAACCGAATCAAACAAAAACAATTTTTGTTTATTTCTCTCCTCCGGCAGGGACTATTGGGAAAATTAATGGGTTATTATCTGCAAAAGATGATTCAAACACTTCAAAGGATATTAATGTTTCACTTAATGTACTGCTTGGTTCTTGCTCTGCAATCAGCGCGGGCGGGGACTTGAATAATTCGGTTTCAGCAATCAAAACAATTTCAAGAAAAGAGGTTACAATTAACTTTGCATTATTCAATGATTCAAATTCGGGTTATAATGTGTATGATATTAATGCCCCTGACTTTAACTCAGTGGTTGATTTTAATAAAGGGGTTTTTATTGATGCGAATAATTCACTTATCGCAAAAATAACTTTTAGGTTTGCTGAAGGGGAAAAACTATTGGACCAAAATGTGCTTATCTTAATAAAAACCTCCGCGGGGGATTTAAATAAAACAGCGTTTGTGAAATTTTCCGAGGCATCAACTCAGATTCCAATAACTGGTTTCTTTGGCGCAACAAGCCTTGATGCAATAGGCGGGCTGCTTATTGTTCTTCTGATTGTTCTTGCGCTTTTGGCTCTTGTAAAAGCTAATGCTAATTCTAAAATGCCAAGGCTGAAGAAATAATTGTCGAGTGGTTTTTTTAGCCGAATGAGTTAAGCACATCTTTTAGTGCGCTTGCAAAGAAGTGTATTTCTTCTTCCGTGTTGTAAAAGTAAAAGCTTGCCCTTGCGAGCCCGTCTTTGTTGAGGGAAGAAACTAATGGTTCAGCGCAGTGCATCCCGCTTCTGATGCAAATATTCTCACTTTCACTTAGTGCCATTGCGAGTTCGTGTGCTTTTAATTTTGCGGATTCAAATAGAATTATTCCTCCTTGTTTCTTTTCATTCTTTGGGCAGTACATTTTAATGGAATCTATTTTTGAGAGTTCTTCAAGCGCAACTTTTGTTAAGTTCTCTTCATGCTTGGAAATATTTCCCATTCCAATCTTCTTCAAATATTCAACAGCGGCTTTTATTCCGTATGAGCCCGCGATATTTGGGGTTCCAGCTTCGTATTTATTTGGCAAAGTATTCCAGCTCGCAGAATGCCACTCTACGGAGTGTATCATATCCCCCCCGAACATGAATGGCTCAAATTTTTCAAGCAAATTCTTTTTTGCAATTAGCGCCCCTGTTCCGGTTGGCGCAAGCATTTTGTGTCCTGAGAATGATAAAAAATCTATTCCAAGCGCGCCGAAATTGACTTCGTGGTGCGGTACAAGCTGCGCCCCGTCAATATGCACTAGTGCTCCTTCTTTGTGTGATTTTTTCTCAATTGCGCGTATATTTGGGAGTGTTGCAACAGTGTTGCTTGCTCCTGTAATTGAAACTAGTTTTGCTCCGCGTACTTTCTCATCAAAATCATTCATATCAAGTTCATAATTTGGGGTGAGCCCGACAAATTCAAGTTTTACGCCGAGTTTTTTCTCAAGGAATTGCCATGGAACAATATTTGAATGGTGCTCCATTTTTGAGACAACGATTTTATCGCCTTTCTTAAAAAAATTAGAGTTAAGCAGTGAGTACATCATTAAGTTCATTGCCTCTGTCGCATTTCGAACAAAAATAGTTTCCTCTTTTTTTGCTCCGCAGAACTTTGCGACAGTTTCGTGCGCCGCCTCGTGTTCCCTTGAAGCTTCTTCGCTTAAGATATGCAGTCCGCGGTGGACATTTGCACCCACATTTTCATAGTAGTGCCTCTCCGCATTAATTACCTGCTTTGGTTTTAGTGAGGTTGCGGCATTATCAAGATAAACAATTGGTTTTCCATTAATTTTTCTCTGCAATATTGGAAAATCTTCTCTTATTTGCTTGATATTCATTCAGTATTTAGGTTAAAAGCGATTTAAAAACCTAATTTGTCTTTTCTATGTGGAAAGTAATTTATGCTATAATGCAGTAGATTTATCTTGGATGGGATTTGATGTTATTTGATTTGCACTTGCATTCGCGCTTTAGCGTTGATGCTTTGACAAAACCCGAGACAATACTTAAGGTGTGCAAAAAGAATAAGTGGGGCTTTTCCCTAACTGACCACAACAATATGGGGGCATATAAGGGCAATGGGAATATCAAGCAGCTTGCAAAAAAAGAAGGGGTTTTTTTAATTCCGGGCGAAGAGATTAAGGTGCTGAAGGATAAGAAAATGAAGAAAACGGTTGGCGAAGTCGTGGCTTACTTTTTGAATGAGCCAATAACACCTTCTCCGTTTGAGGATATTTTGGATGAAGTAAAAAAACAGGGGGCGCTTCTTTCCTGTCCGCACCCGTTTGACTGGCCGAGGAAGAATTTCAAATCATTTCCAAAGCTTTGGAAGAGTTTTGACTGCATGGAAACATTTAATGCGCGCGCATATTACTCCGCGCTTAATAAACACGCGCAGAACTTTTCTTTGATGCCTGAAGTTGTTGGAAAAATTGCGTGCCTTGGTGTGAGTGATGCACATACCCCCGAAGAGATTGGTAATGGGCTTACGCAGATTGATGCGGTGAATGAGGAAGAATTTAGAAAGGAGATAAAAGCGTGCAAAACAAAAGTTATTTCTGAAGGGAAGGCAAATATTTGGCATCACGCGCAAACACAACTCGCAAAGAGGCACTGGGCGAAGGAAAGGTAATTTTTAAGTATGCAAAAGCACTTGTTAATGCTGAACTTGTTTTTATGGGATGGATTTGTGGTTAAATGATTTCAAAAATAAGGGGGAATGTTGGTTCTTTGCAGAGAATTCTCTCTGCTCCATTCATTTGGCTTCGGGTGGACCCTAATATTGTTTCCATCCTTGGTTTAGTGTTTGCAATTATCGGGGCGTTTTTTGTAACTCAGCAAAATTGGCTGCCCGCGCTTATATTTTTCATACTTGCCCCCGCAATGGATTTAGCTGATGGTGCGGTTGCTCGCGCATTAAATAAGCGCTCTAATTGGGGGAATTATTTTGAAACAATGATTGATAAGTTAGTTGATTTTGCGATGCTTGGTTCATTTGTTTTTGTTCCGGGACTAGCGGCTGCTAGTGTTCTTGCGCTTGGTTTCTCTGCGGTATCAAGTTATGCTAAGCCTCGTGTAGCGTTGATAATAATTACTGATAATCATGATTGGCCGGCTATTGGGGAGCATGCGGATAAATTGGTTTTGATTCTTGTTGCGCTATTACTCGCCGCGCTTGGAATAGATTTGATTGTTTGGTTCCTCTACTTAATAGCACTCATTTGCGCAATCGGTTCTGTGCAGAGGATGATTTATGCGAAGGGATTAATCCGCGTGGCGGAGAAGAAGGGGAATCTATTGCCTTATATTAAGAAGAGAAAAGAAAGGTAAGTTAGAACCCAAATTCTTGGACATATTTTGGCTTTGCTCAGTTTTAAAAATTTTTACAATTGAACTTATTTAGTGATTATTAATGGTTGTTGAATCAAAGCAAGCTGCCAAAGTTAAAGTAAAACCAATGGCAAAAACTAATGCCCCTATTGAGGTTAATGCGCCAATTGTGTCAAAACCAGTTGCTGCGCCTGTTGTTGTATCAGCTCCAGTTGAAGAAAAAAAGTTTTTGGCGTTTAAGGATTGGCTTAATGTTGAGCTTCGTGTAGGTTTGATTGAAGTAGTTGAGGATATTTTGGGCAAGGACAAATTATACAAGTTAAGTGTTGATTTTGCCTCTGAGAAGAGAACAATTGTGGCTGGATTAAAACCATATTACTCAAAGGAAGAGTTGGGAAAAAAGAAAGCTGTTTTTGTTTATAATTTGGCTCCTGCGCGCCTTGGCGGAGTAGAGAGTAATGGAATGATTCTTGCGGCAAGAAATTCTGATGGAAAGTATAAAGTATTTTTTGCGGATGACTCTGTTGCGCAAGGGACAAAACTCGAGTGATTAGTAAGTGTGATAAAGCAAAAACTAATTGCTTTGGCGCTTTTTCTTCTAATTTTCTTCACGTGAGTAAGGAAACAAGTGTTGGAAACGCAATAATTAACCCAATCATCGCCCCGACATTGGTTAGCGCGGCTACGATGAGGATGTGGGTTACTTTATTTCTGTAGAATCCTCCAACGCTTGATACATCAGGGAGTTTCTCAAAATCAATTACTTTTGGCGGATTAAATCTTGCCTCAACGAGTCCTGATACCCACCCTGCCGCAAGTGCGGGGTGTAGTGTGGTAATTGGCGCGGAAACAAATGCCGCAATTATTGAGAGGGGGTGTGCTCGTGCAATAAGCGCTCCTATTGCGGAAAATCCTCCGGTGATTACTATCCAGTAAATGAGCATGTTCGCGGTGGCGGTGGGCCCTTTTAGCACAAGTCCGTATGCGAGGAGCGCAACAAAAATAATCGGGAGCGCGATTCCTATCCACTTAAATAAATTATTTTTCTTTGGGAGCTGGGATATTTTCTGTAAATCAACTTTCTTTTTTTCTTTTAAGTGTGATACAATTCCTTCAAGGTGCCCCGCCCCAACAACCGCAACAAGTTTCTTTCCGGGGCTGTGGCGTATCATTTCAGAGATAAATGAGTCCCTCTCATCCACGAGCACTCTTTTGATTGAGGGGAATTGTTTTCCCATTTCCTTCATCAGGTTGTTAATTAAATCCTCTCTTTTTAATTCCTCAATTTTCTCAACAGTGATTTTTTCTCCGCCGCCAAAGAATCCTGCAACAAGTCCAGTGCCGAGTTTTAGTTTCTCCATTAATTTCATTTCATGAAATGCCCTCTTTAGTGTTACTCTTACATCCCTGTCAAGTAATTGCACGGGAGTATTTCTCTTTTGCGCTTCTTTTAGTGCCGCAAGCATTTCCGCTCCCGGGGCAACTCCAACATTTTTTCCGAGTTGTCTTTGTAAATTTGATAAGAGTACATTTAGAAGGAATAAATATGTTTTTCCGGTTTGAATTATCTCAACAATATTTGTTTCCTGCCACTTTTTTCCGGAAAGTAATTGGTATAATCTGTCTTTGTCAAGTTCTACTCCTATTGCATCGGGATTTTCCTCTTCAATTGTTTTTTCAACGAGTGTAATGGATTCTTTTGATATGTGCGCGGTGCCCACAAGCACAACTTCTTTTCCATCAATTTTAATTCGTTTAATCATATAAATCAGCAATTTGTTTGGTATTTGTTGCAACTATCTCAAGCCAAAAAGAGTTTATAATTATTGGGATTTCAATAGGAAAAAGCCTTTTTTGATTACATTTCGTTAATTATGCATCTAAGCCCGCCTCTTGCGGCTCTATTGGCTGTCATTGAGCGGTATGTGGGTATTACCTTAATCCCTTTTGAGCGAAGGAGTTCAATTGTTTTTACTGCTGAGCGGTCCATTAATATAGTATTTTCCTCAAGCGGTAAGAAATTTGCAGGATTTTTTTTCCTTTCTGCATCGGGGACAAAAACAATTTCCATCCCTCTCTCACTAGCGATTTGTTTTATTGTTATTGGGTTTTGTTTAAAGAAGCCTCCATCAACCAAGAGAACCTTTCCAATCGTGCCCAAGAACATATCGACATGATCAATTGACATGTAAATATCTTTGCCCAGCACCTTTGACATTCTTGATTCATATGCATATCCATCAACCGTAAAATAAAATTTGTATCCTTTTCGTTGCAATTCTTCTACATGTTTGTTGCCTCTAAGATTAGCACTTGCCACAAATGCTTTGTTGGGGAGCTCAACAAGTCTGCCTCCTTCTCCAAATTCTTCTTTTCCTCCTTTTTGGAAATAAGTAACTCGTTTTCCTTCTTTTTTTACCCATAAATCTCTTGCCCAAAATGCTGAGGGGTTTAGAATTTTTTGTCCATCTGGGCCGCGTTCAATTGGTGCCCGAGCGTAGAACTTTCTTATTCCATTTCCTAAGGGAATTTGTTCTCTTTTGTGCGCAAGTTCTGGATTGTTATACATAGGAACTATTACATCATATCCGAGATCATGAAGCTGTTTAATTAGCGACATTCTCTCTAGGTACTCTCGCTTAACTGCTGGAGCAGATTTTATCATTGCTCCCACGGTTTGAAGTGCTCCGCTTACTCTATAATCAGCAATTGCTTCGTTAACATAAATTCCGTCAGGAAGTTTTCGAACACCCTTAAGTCCCACAAGCTTACTCACATTTGGTAATGGCATTTTCTTTGCTTTGTGGTCCTGCCATAATTTTAGGAGCATTGGGCTTGCTGATGGCTGGGAAGGTATTACTGCGTATCTCTTTCTTTGGGGCATTAAAGATTAATAATTAAAGTGATATTTAACTATGCGCATAATGGATTAGAATTAGTCGTGTTTTATTACAAAAAACACGCCGACTATTAATAGTATGAACCAAATTATCCAGGAGAAACTCAAAACAAGTGTGCCTAATTTTGGCAGTACGTACTGCATTGCGGCCATCCCAATTCCCGCGCCTATTAATAGTATGCCTAGTTCTTTGTTCATGACATACCTATAATGAACTTGTATAAAAACCTTGTTCCTCGTTTATCCTACCCCCAAGGGTTTAATTTGTTTAAATGCCCTCTTCCGCCAAAATAAGCCTTTTTATTATTATACCTGCATTATGCCTATATGCAATCAAATCTTCTAAAACTCCGCTCTCGGCTTGATAAAATTACCAAACAAATTATTTTGGGACTTGCAGAACGCGCAAAATTCTCTTTTGATAAGGAAGAGTTTGAAAATGAGTTTGACGAAAAGGATGGCGCCGAATCATTAATAAAAAAAAGAATTAATTTAAATTATTTAGAGTTATTGGAGAGGATTTGTGTTAAGCGTAAAGAGGAGAATGACTCTGGCAAGGGGTTGGTAATTGATAAAAAGATTATTTTGCTTCTTAATGAGCGTGTGATTAAAATAAGTGAACTTATTGCGCGGACAAAACTCATAAACGGGCTTAATATGAGCGCGCTTTGGGATAGTGTGGCTCTTAGGAAACAAATTATTAGTTTGGAAAGGGAAAGAGAGATTGTGAATAAATCAATTGAGCTTGCAAAAATAAGTAATATAAAAAATCCTGCTGCTGTGGGAGAGTTTATGCAGAAAATAATTAATTTAACGACTGATGCGCAGATAAATTATATTCAAAAAAACGCGGGTGGTAATTAATGGCGGGGGAAAAACTTCTAATTGCTGGCGGAACCGGGGACTTTGGCGCATTCTACGCGGGGCTTTTTAAAAAGCACAATTTTGAGGTATTCATTTCAAGCACTCACCCCGAGCGCGCAAAAGAATTTTGTAAAAAGAACGGGTATATTTTTGCTGAAGAGAAGGATATTATTAAGATGGATATTATTGTTCTCTCTGTTCCTAATTTTGCGGCGCCAGAGAATGTTTCAAAGTTTGCTCCCCTAATGAAGAAGGGCGCGTTGTTAATGGATTTGTGTTCAGTGAAGAGTGCGGTGTGCGCCGAACTTGAGAAACACAAAGCAAAAGGCATTGAGCTTCTCTCAATTCATCCAATGCATGGGCCAAGATTAAAATCAATTGAAGCCCAGCAGGTTGTATTTATTCCGATAGAATCTAATGAGAAATCAAAAGTAATTGAGGAATTTTTTCGTGCTGAGGGGGCAAATATTGTTTATTCAAATCCAAAGGAGCATGATGAAATACTCTCAATTGTCCAGGGATTAAATCATTTCTCGCAGTTTGTTTCCGCAGGAGTGTTAAAGGAACTTGGAGTTGATATTAAGCGGAGCATGGCATTTGGTTCCCCTAATTATAATTTATTTCTAAGTGTTGTTTCGCGTGTGGTTCTTCAAAACCCCGAACTTTATGCGCAAATCCAGCTCGCAAATCCTTTGAATGAAAAAATGCGCGAGAGTTTTAAGAGGAGTGCGGAGCGATTCGCCGGAATTTGCAAGAAGAATGATGTTAGCGCACTGCAAAAAGAAATTATTAGGGGCGCGAGCGGGTTTAAGGATGCGGAAGTATTTTTGCTTGAGGGGGATAGAATGGTTTCTGCGCAGAAGGAAGTGGTGCGCGTTCTAAAAAAACATTTAGGGAAAATGTTTATGGTGGAGAATCTTCTTACTCACAATTATCATTATGGGGAAATAAAGGAGGTGGGTTCCTTTGAGTTGTTAATGATTGAGAATAAGCGCCCCACAAGAATTAATTTACTAAAACTTAGGCTTGTGCCAAAAGAAGAAGTGATTTTGTGGAGAGAAAAAAATGTCGGGCGCAAGCACTTAGATTATAGTGTTCTTGTTAATGAAAATGTTTCCTCTGATGCGGTTTTGCGTGTCTTCTCATCAATAAAGGAATGTGATTTTGAATTCTTGGGCGAGTATAAGAGCGAAAAACTTGCGGGCGGCAAAAAAAGCTTCACCTTTAAGGCTTCTTTCTTCGCGGATGAGGATAAAGAGAAAATTAATTCTCAAATCAAGGGTTTGATTATTGGACTTGGGTATTCACTTAGATGAGAGAAAGTTTCCTTGTGCAAAGAACACGCTAAATAACTGGGTATATTGGGTTATTTTGGCGATTTAATAAGTTATATTTGGGTGTATTCTTTGTTACATCATTGCTTGAAGTATAAATAAATATTAAACTCATCATTATTTTAATGGTAATTATGGCTTGTGCGGCAGTTGAGCGTGTTTTCTCTTCGGTTGTCTACAGCTATTTTTCCAGCAATTTTTTTAAAAATTTTTTTGATTATTGATAAGAGCAATCAAATATTTCTGATTGCTTCTTAATTTATATTTGGTGTGCCGCGGGCGGAATGGATATGGAAATAATTTGCAAAAAATCAAATCTTTCTGGGGAAATACAAATTCCTGCCTCAAAAAGCCAGGTGGTTAGGGCGCTAGTGATTGCAACGCTTGCGGATGGTGTTTCAAAAATAATTGATCCGCTTCTATCAGATGATTCCTCCGCATGCATAGCGGGGTGCAGGGCATTTGGTGCGGAGATTATTGAGAAAGAATCTCTTCTTGAGGTAGTTGGTGTTGGCAAAGAACCACGAACACCAATTAATGATGTTTATTTAGGCAACAGCGGGATAAGTAATACTTTTCTTGCGGGACTTGCGGCGCACACAAAAGGTCCCTCGGTTCTTACTGGCGGGGATTCTTTACTTGCACGCCCGTTTAATCCGCTTTGTGAAGGGATTAATGATCTTGGTGGAAAAGCAGAGTCATTTGATAATACCGGGCGGCCTCCGCTCGTAATATCAGGTTATCTATTGGGGGGTTTTACAGAGATTGATGGAGTAAATTCCCAGCCTGTTTCAAGTTTGCTTGTTAATTGCGCGCTTGCGAAGAATGATTCAGAGTTGCACGTGACAAATCCAAGCGAGACCCCGTATATTGAGATGACGCTTAATTGGTTAAAAGAACAGGGAATAAAATATACTTCCACAAAGGATTACACAAAGTACTCTATTAAGGGCGGGCAGAGCTTTAAGCCTTTTGAGAAAAGAATTCCTGCTGACTGGTCAAGCGCATGTTTCTCATTATGTGCGGCAGCGATTACAAAAGACTCAAGTGTTCTTGTAAAAGGGCTTGATTTAAATGATGCGCAGGGCGATAAAGTAATAATTGATTATTTAAAAAAAATGGGTGCAAAAATTAAATTTACTCCGCAGGGAATTGTTGTTAATTCAACAAATTTGCAGGGCATAGAGATTGATTTGAATGCGGCTCCGGATATGCTCCCGATTCTTTCTGTGCTTGGGTGTTTTGCCGAGGGGGAAACAAAATTAGTGAATGTTGCTCATGCGCGAATAAAAGAAACTGACAGAATAAAATCCATGTCAACTGAATTAAGAAAGATGGGTGCGGATATTTTGGAGCTTAGTGACGGCCTAGTGATTAAGAAAAGTAAATTGCATGGGGCAAAACTTAATGGGTATAATGACCATAGGACAATAATGGCGCTCGCTGTTGCTGGAGTTAATGCACAGGGTGTAACAAAAATCTCAACTGCTCAAGGCATTAATAAGACTTATCCTACTTTTGTTAATTCAATGGTGAAGCTTGGGGCGGGCATGAGGCTGGTTGAATGAATAATATAATTCTTGCCGGATTTAAGGGGTGCGGTAAAACCGCAACAGGCAAAGCAATTTCAAAGCGCCTTGGAATGAATTTTATTGATACGGATTCTTTGCTTGAGAAGATTCACTCTACTGAGAAAGCAGAGAAGCTTTCATTTCGCGAGATAAGAAGAAAATATGGTGCGGAGTATTTTTATGCACTTGAGGCAAAAGCAGTGCAAATGGCTGTAGAAGAGAATAATTGTGTAATAAGTCTTGGCGGGGGAACACTAAAGAATCCAAATAGTACAAAATTGCTTAAAAATTCAGGGAAAATAATTTACTTAAAGGATTCTCCAAAGAATTTATTGAACAGGATGAGGCGAACAGGGCTTCCCGCATTTCTTGACCCAAACGACCCAGCCGGTTCAATGATGAAAGAATATAATTTGCGTGAACCGATTTATGAGTGTAACGCGGATATTACAATTGATTGCACGGAGATTACATTAAATAAAGCTGTGGAGCTTATTGTTGTGAAACTTGGCAAATGATGGAGTGGATTATTCTGGCTGGGAACTCATTTGGAAAATTATTCAAAGTGACTACGTTTGGGGAAAGCCACGGCCCTGCTGTGGGGTGTGTTATTGATGGATGCCCTGCGGGACTTGATATTTGTGAGGAGGATATTCAAATTGAGCTTGATAAACGAAAACCAAGTGGGGGACTTGCTTCAACTAAACGTGTTGAGGGGGATAAAGCAAAAATTCTCTGTGGGGTGTTTGAAGGAAAAACTACAGGAACCCCAATAACAATTATTGTTTTTAATGAGGATGCAAAGCCGAAGGATTATGGGGCGATTGCAAAACTTTTCCGCCCAGGGCATGCCGATTACACTTATTTTGAGAAGTATGGGTTAAGGGACTATCGCGGAGGGGGCAGAAGTTCTGGAAGGGAAACACTTGCACGCGTAGCGGCGGGGGCCGTAGCAAAAAAAATTCTTGCGCAGAGAGGAATTACAATTAGCGGTTTTGTGAGTGAGATTGGCGGTATTGAGGCAAAAAATTTTTCAGAAAAAGATATTGAAAAAGTTTATGAGAATCAGTTAAGGGTTCCTGATAAGAATGCGGCAAAGAGAATGGAAGAAGCTATAAAAGAATCAATTATTGCTAAGGATTCTCTTGGCGGAATAATTGAAATTCGCGCAATAGGAGTTCCTGCAGGCGTTGGCGAACCAGTTTTTGAGAAACTTGATGCTCAAATAGCGGGAGCGCTAATGGGTATTGGCGCAATTAAAGGGGTTGAGATTGGGGCAGGATTTACTTGCGCAAAATCCACCGGTTCAAAAAACAATGACCCGATTAGGATAGTAAAAGGTAAAGCAAAGTTTTTATCAAATAATGCGGGGGGAATACTCGGCGGGGTAAGCAGCGGGCAGGATATTATTGTCCGCGCAGCAGTAAAACCCGTTTCTTCTATTTCACAGAAACAAAAAACAATTTCAGAAGATTTCACCGAGTCAGAGATTGAGGTAATTGGCAGACATGATGTATGTATTGCGCCAAGAGTTCTCCCTGTCGCAGAGAGTATGCTTGCGCTTGTTCTTGTTAATGCGCTTTTTGAGAATTCAAACAGCAGAATAGATGTGTCAACTAGCAGAATGGGTATATAAAATAACAGAACGAATTTATTGAAGTGAGTTTTTGATAATTGCTAAGAAATAGTCTTGTATATTTTGACGGGTTATCCTAATTATTGCAATACATTTAATACTTTTTTGTTTGAAGAACAAATCTCTCCTTAAATCAAGTATTTTAATGCTTTCTTCTCCAGTTCTTTTAATGAAAAAGATTTGTTTTATTGAGCTTGAGGGAGTACTTTCCTCTTTTGGCAGTTATATTCCTAATGAGCGCAGGCTGAAAAACTTTTTAGATGATTTTACAAATTATTGCAGGAAAAAAAAGATTGAGTTTTATATACTATCAGGGCATCATGCCCCAATTGCGCAAAAGAAACTTGCTGAGGGCGAATTGCACAATTATTTTGATAAGGAACACTTCTTGAGTGTTGATGAGGAGTATATTTTGGGTAAGGCAGAGGTTGACCAGAATCTTCACAGAGAGGGACTAAAAAAAGACCCCCATTTTATTGATAGTTACTTTAAGCAGATTGCAATACAAAAAGTTCTTGCGGCAAAAAAACTTTTGCCAAAAGACGCGCTTCTTTTCGGGGATGATTTGTGGGTTGATGGTTATTATACAATGCGTTTCTCAAAAATAGATTTTGCTTTATTTGAAGAGAATTTGCTTGACAGGGGAAAATCAGTTCAACCCATTTCGGGGCTTGCATATTTCAAACTTGAGTTTGATTCAGTGAAATCACTTGTTGAGAAATTTCCAAAGGTTGATTACTCTGCGCTTGATAAGTATGTATTTGAATCAATGAAGAAGGTTCTTGTCGGCGATAATTTCGCTGATGCAATAAAGAAGGGACTGGCAAACAAAAACAGGAATAATTAGGTGATTTATTTTGAGAAAATTCGGGTTCTTTAGAAAGAAAGATTCCGTTTCTTTTTCACCCTCTTCTCTTGGCGGCTTAATCGCTCCCTTAATTACTCCAATGAATTCTGATAAGAGTATTGATTCTTTTGCGCTAAAAACACTTACCGCGAGACTTATGAATAAGGGGGTAAAGAACTTTTTTGTTCTTAGCCAGTTCTCTGAATACCAATATTTGTCTTCCGAGCAGAAAAAATCTTTATTAGGGATTGTTTCATCAGAGATTAATGGTAAAGGAATTCTTATTGCGGGTTGTTTTGGTTCTGATACTGAGGAAGTAGTGCAAAATGTTCTTGATGCCCAAAAGTTTACTAATATTTGCGCGGTGAATGTTCCTGCGATGTGCCTTGAGCGCGAACTAGAGTTCATTGATTTCTTTGATTCCATATTCACCCGCACAAGCGCAAATATTCTGCTTTATAATAATCCGTTTATGGGCAAAAAATCAATTCCGCCTCTTTGGTTAGATAATATAATTAATTGGGAGAGGTTGATTGGAGTGATTGATTACTCAAGAAACCCGGATTATTTGGATGAACTTGGGAAATATTATCAATTAACAAAATTATTTGAGGAGAATGAGGAGCTTGCGTTTGATGCTCTTCGAAGGGGGTTCTCCGGTCTTTCTTGTATATCTGTAATGAATTTTGCTTCTTACTATCTCTCTTTAATAGAAGATTTTTCCGAGCTTGATTATGCTCGGGTAATGCGGATGGAAGCAAAAGTATCCGCGCTTAATAAATTAATTCCGCAGAATAAGAAAGTTCAGATAGTAAAACATATTCTTGCTGCGCAAGGGTTAATTCAACCCCACTACTCTGAGTTTCTTGAGCCGCTAAGCGCAAAAGAGATTCAGTTAATTGAGAATGCGTTTAGGTTAAGGCCGGCGGTTGCGAGCACTCGTTAACGGTGTTCATTTGTCATTTGATTTGTTTTTATTTGTTTTGGGCTTCTCTAATAGCGGAGGTTTTCTAAAATGGCTTCAATTGGAAAATATACTTTCCTAATAGGAGTATTGCTCGCAGTGGTGCTTGGGATTGTTGCGGTTATCTACCCTTCAGCTTTGACTGGCACAGTAAGTATTATTCTTGGGATACTAATAATTCTTGGAATAATTACTGGTCTTGCGCATCTTAGCGCTCCGCATACAAACGAGTTATTGATTGCGATAATTGCAATTGTTCTAATGGCTCCAATGCTAACGGATTTGCTTAATAGTGCTGCTCCAGCAGTACTTGTGCTCATTAATCCAATTATGGCTAATCTTGTTGCCCTATTTATGCCAATCGCAATAATTGTGGGATTAAAACAGATTTGGTCAATTGGTTATTCAAGAGCAAAGTAAGTTTAGGGCAATTAATCAGATTTTTTTGGCCTGCCCTGGCCATTTAATTTTTTTTCATACAATTAGTATTTGTTCTATTAGTAATTGTCCTATTAACATTTATCCAATTAGCATTTGTCAAATTAACGTTTATCCCATTAACATCTGCCCGGTTTACAACATCAATTTTTCTCAGTCCCCAGCACCCTTTTTATTTGCTTCTCGCGGAGCATATTTATGCAGCCATTTTTTTTATATGACGGGCTTAAGAAAGGGGAAGAGTTGCTCCACGAACTCCAGTTCCGCGATCGGGTAAAGAGCGCGGAGTACCATTATGCGGCGGAGTTTGAGTTTGACGGGTTCTTTGATGATGTGCTTACCAATAAATTATTTGAGATAATTAAGGGGCTTTCAAAACAAATTGAATTTGATTCATTTAAGTTGGGGGTGTCTTGGCCTGATGTGGGGGATGCAGAGAAGAGCCACCTAAAGTTCTCAGTTCAAACCGCATTAATGAAACGAATAGAAGCAGAGCTTGGGAAAAAGATGGTGCTCACGGTTTCTGATGTGGAATTCTTGATTAATTTTAAGGAGAAACTTGTATGCATCAGGTTAAGGTCGGTATATGTTTTTGGGCGCTATTGCAAGTACTCAAGAGAGATTGCTCAAACGGAGTTTTTTTGCAATAAGTGCAGGGGAGCGGGGTGCTGGTATTGTAATAACACAGGACATTTCTCTAAAGAGAGTGTGGAGCAATTGATTGGAAAAATAATGGTTCCTTTTTTTGAAGGAAAACTCTTGATTATGCACGGTGCTGGAAGAGAGGATATGGATGTATTGATGCTTGGGGAGGGAAGACCATTTATTGCGGAAGTGCTTATGCCACTAAAGCGTTCTGTAACTGTTAAAGAGATTGAGAAGAAGATAAATTTGGTGTATAAGAAAAAGATTTCAGTTAATTCGCTTAAGATTTGTACATTGGATGATGTTTCGCCGCTTAAGGATTCTCACCACAATAAAATATACTCCTCATATGTTGTTTCTGATAAACCCGCAGAACTTTCTAAATTAAAGATTGGTGAAGAGCTAAAGATAATTCAAAAAACTCCGCTGCGTGTTGTTAAACGCAGGGCGGATATGGATAGAAATAAAACTGTTGTTGTAGAGCAGGCTAGAAAGATTAGTGATACGGAGTTTGTTCTTCAGTTACGCACCTCCCACGGAACTTATGTTAAAGAATTCATTTCTGGGGATGATGGCCGGACAAATCCAAGCATCTCATCTTTACTTGGCGTGCGTGCTAGCTGCAAATTGCTTGATGTGAAAGAGATTTGTGAGTAAGGTTTCTCTCACGCTGTGCACTAAGTTTCTAAATCAAGTTAATCGTTCTCTCCAAAGAGTATGCTTACGCTTTCATTATTATTAATGCATTTTATTGCTTTCGCCAAATATTCTGCCACGCTCACAGTCTCAATTTTATTATTTTGTGTTTTAAGCGGAAGTGAATCTGAGAGGATTACTTTAGTTAATTGGGATGATTCAATTTTTTCTGCCGCATTCATACTCAATACCCCGTGGGTTGCAAATGCATAAATCTCTTTAGCCCCGTTTTGTTTTAATATTTCTGCGGCGTTGCAGAGGCTTCCCCCAGTATCAATAATATCGTCAAATATTAAACAGACTTTTTCATTCACATTCGCCCCGATTATGTTAAGCGCTTTTGCTTCATTGTGTTTTGTTCTCATTTTGTTTATTATTGCAAGTTCTAAACCCATTTTCATGGCAATTTTGGTGGATTTTTTTGCGCTCCCCGCATCAGGCGCAACAACAACCGCATCTCCTTTAAGATATTTCTTTGCTTCTTTAATAAAAAATCCAGTTGTTGGCAAATTATCTAAGGGGATTGTGAAAAACCCCTGTGTTTGGTCGGAGTGTAAATCAAGTGTCATTACTCTATCCGCCCCCGCGGTTGTAAGTAAATCAGCAACCAGTCGTGCAGTAATTGGTTCTCTTGAAGCGGCTTTTCTATCCTGCCTTGCGTAAAAATAATTTGGGGTTATTGCGGTTATTCTTCCAGCACTTGCTCTTTTTGCAGCATCAATCATTATTAATAGTTCAACAAAATTATCATTTATTGGTTCTACTGCTGTTTGGAGAAGAAAAATATCTTTGCCCCTAATATTCTCCAAAAATTGTGCGTAGCTCTCCCCGTTAGCGAATTTTTTGAGTGTGATTTCGCCTTTTACTATTCCAAGCGCTTTGGTAATTTTCTCTCCAAGCTCTGGATTACTGCTTCCATAAAAGAATCTTAATTCACTGCAATTTTTTTCCATTGTGGCTCACCCTCAAATATAATTCTTCTTCTCTTGCGTGCTTCAATTTTACACTTCACAAATTCTTTGCCATGTCGCGGAGTATTTCATATCCTGCCTGCAGTCTTTCTTCTTTTGTCTTTGGGGCAGTAATTGCTCTTCCAATCACTAAAATAGTTGAGCCGTCTTTGATTGCATTACCTGGGCTGAATACTCTTTTCTGGTCGTATCCTGCGGGAGTGTTAACACCCTGTATTCCCGGGGTTACAAACATAAAGTCCTTTGGAAATTTATCCTTTATATTGTGTAAATCCGCGGCGGAGCAAACAATTCCGTCAAGCCCCGCTTTCTTTGCAAGCTGTGCGAGGTTTAGTACTTGGTCTTCAGTGCTTCCAGAAACTTTTAGTTCCATATTCATTGTTTGTCTATCAATACTTGTAAGAATAGTTACCGCAATTATTTTTGGTCTTTTTACTCCAAGTTTTGCCGCGGTTTCGGTTGCCCCCTCAAGTGCCGCTTTCATCATTGCACTCCCGCCCGAAGCGTGAACATTAAATATACTGACTCCCCACTCGGTTGCAGCGCTTGCGGCACCTTTCACAGTATTTGGAATATCATGGTACTTTAAATCAAGGAATACGTCCCCGCCCTCTTCTTTTACAGCCCTAATTGCCTCCGGACCCATTCGTGTAAATGTTTCTTTTCCTATTTTAAATAAGCCGACAACAGGGGATAATTCTTGTACTCTCTCGCGAAGCTCTTTGAGTGTATTTAGCCCATCGAGTGGAAGGCATACCTTGCTTCTGGCAATTTTTTCTTTTTCGCTGATTTTCATTGCATCACCAAATTATAAATCCCGCAATCCCTCTTAAATTGGTTGAATACTTTTCAAAACATTTAAAAATTCTCTTGGTCGAAAACGCTCTTTTTAATGTAAAATTAAGCCAAAAGCATTTTTTATGTTTGTAAAAGTAATTTTCTCTATTTGTTCTTTACTTAACCCCCATTCAGGAAGTTTTTCTTCAACCAGTTTTTTGTATAAATAAAGTGTTGGGTATCCTGATGGATAGCCCTTGTGCAATTTTTCCCCGATTGAGTGGGGGGCGTGGTCTGTTTCAATCCAATCAATTAACCCATTTTTTAATCCATCTCGAAGGGCTTCAACATCTCTCTCGCTTCTAAGCGGGGGGTTCATTTTGTACAAAAGCCCATGCTCGCCTTTGAGTTTTTCTTCACTCCAAAGCAAGTGGTGGGGGGTAACTCCGCAGGTGATTTTTATTTTTCCTTCCTTTCGCGCGGCATTAATTACTCGCAGGGATTCTGCGCATGAAACATGACAGATGTGGAGAGTGCCCAAAAACCCAACCTCTGATGCAAATTTGATTTGGTCTTTTATTGATTCAATTTCCGCGATATTTGGGCGGGATGTTGCGTGTGTAATTGGATTCGCCGGGTCAAACGTATTAGTAATATATTTCTCTTTCTCGCAGTGCACTGCAAGCATGCCTGTATAATTATTTTTTGCGAGCACTAAGTATACTTTCTTTTGGTCCCCCTCATTAATTATTTGCAGATTTCCTGTTGATTTGCCCGCAAACATCTTTATTCCAATTACTTCCTTAATTTCTCTTTCTGCTTCAATTGCTCCCGCAAGTTGCGCAGCGTTGCTTGTCGCGCCTATATACAAATAATATCTTCTTTTCTCACTTGCGGGCACAAGTGCAAGTCTTTTTCTCACATCTTCTTTTGTAAGAATTGGTTTTTGTGTATTTGGCATATCAAATACAATATCCGCCCCCTCTTCTTTTGCGAGTGATAATCCATGCGTAATGGTTTCTTTGTATTCCTCTCCAGCATCCCGAAAGTGTACATGCGGGTCAATTCTCATTTTACTCAATCTCCGTGGAATTTATGAATGGTCCATCAACGCATGTTCTTTTTCCGGTTTTTGAGGCGCATGAGCCGCAAATCCCTACTCCGCATTTTGTAATATTCTCAATTGAGCAGTAAATATTTTCTTTTAGTGCGTATTTCTCTTCAATTGGGATTATTGTTTTTATCATTGCCTCTGGTCCGCAATTATAAAACACAATTTTTTCTTTTGGTGTGTGTTCTTTTGTTTCAATTTCATTAAGCCTTCGTTGCAGTGATTCACTAATAAATCCTTTTTTTCCAAAACTCCCATCATTTGTAGTAACCCACACAGTGGAACAATTCATTAGTTCTTTAATGTAAAATAAGTGTTTCTTATCCCTTGCACCGAAGAATACTTCTGTATTGTGTGTCCCAAGTTCCTTTGCGAGTTGGTAGAGTGCAGCAATTCCGCATCCTCCTCCGACAATAATTGTCTTTTTATCTTTTTGTGAAATTATTCCTTTTCCATGTGGGCCGCGAATAAATACTTCATCTCCTGTTTTTAGCGCAAGAAGTTTTTCAGTTAAGCATCCTCTTTTTTGTACTAGCATTTTTAGCGGTTCATTATCAAGCGCCGAGAAGGGCTTCTCTCCGCACTCAGGAACCCATGCGAATACAAATTGCCCGGGTTGTATTGTAATATTCTTATCAAATTCAAGCACCGCAAGGTCATCAGCGAGTTTGTGTTTCTCAACTAATTTGAATTTTTTAAAGCTCATATCAATTGTTTTCAATAACTTTGCCGCATTATTTGTACCGTTCACAAAATCCTTTTCAAGTTCATTAAAGTATTGCGCAAGTTCTGGGGTATCCATTCCGGCGAGTGCAGAGCCGACTCCAAAGATACTTGCGCCCGCTTTTTCATATTCTAACACATCTTGTGCGGTACTTATTCCTCCGCACCCAATAATTGGTATTTTTACATTCTCAAAGATTTCTTTTACACATTTTAATCCAATTGAGAGTATTTCTTTTCCTGATGCCCCTCCTTTTTTGTTTGAGAGGATTGGGGTTCCTTCAAATGTATGTTCCCTTGGGCCAACAGTATTAATTGCGCATATTGCGCTAGCCCCTCCTTCTTCCGCGGCTTTTGCGATTAATCCTATCTTGTCAGTATTTGGGGTAAGTTTCACTACTATTGGTACTTTTATTGCGCCCTTTACCGCACTAGTGATTTCTTTTACAAGCATAGGGTCTTGTCCTATGCTCATTCCGTATCCTTTTGCGTGCGGGCAAGAGAGATTTAATTCAAATCCGTCCGCATATGGTTCAAGTATTTTTGCAACCTCAACAAATTCGCTTGCGTTTGCACCAAAAATTGAGATAAGCAAAAACTTATTTGCGGGGAGTTTTGGTTTTATTTCGCTTAATTGTTTTGCAAATTCCACTGCGCCAGGATTAGTTAATCCAACCGCATTTACAAAACTCCCTTGTGCGTATTGTGAGAGAATTGGTTCGCGATATCCCTCTCTTTTTTCCGGTCCAATGCTTTTTGTTGTAAGTACTCCTATTTGGGGAATTGTTTGCGCGATTTTTAGAAGTGTTGTTGCGCTCGTCATTACAATTCCTGAAGGAATAGTGAATCTCCCGGAAATTTTCTTACCGAGAAAGGTTGTTTCCATTAAAGTATTCCTCCAAAAGATTATTTTTCTTTATGTTTATTAAATTGCAAATCATCACAATAGTTTTATTTTTTCTACCCCAAACTCCTCAAATTCTTTTTCAATTGCTCTTCCAATTTCTTCTCCTGGTAGAAGTTTTTCATACATTCTTGGAAGCATTTGGGTTGCGGTGCTCATGTTATAGAATTTTGGTCCTTCTTTTTCAACAGCTTCTTTAACGCTCAAATTATCATCTCTTTTTTCCATTCTGTTTAGGAGGCTTATTACTGCAGTGACATTAATTTTGGCTTCTTTTAACATATTAAGTGTTGTTAAGAGTGAGCCGCCTGTGGTTGTGGTGTCCTCAATCACAACTACTCTTCCTCTTGGCGCGCCAACAAAGTATTTGTCTTTTGGCACCCCATGTTCTTTTGGTTTTGCTCTTCCAATTGAGAGTGTGTGGCTTCCTTTTCCAAAGTTATTCGCGAGTCTTGCGTATTTGTACTGGGTAATTATCCCAATTTTTGTTGCTCCCTCAGGCACCCCAAAAAAAGTATCTGCGTGTAAATTGTTTTTCTTTGCAAATTCTATTACAAAATCAGCTAATTTATCAGTAAGGTAAACATCTTCTACTATATCTCTCCAGTTTGCATAAAAGTTGGATTTTCTACCGGATTTGAGGGTAATTGCTTCCTTAAAGAAGCCGATAACGTTGTTCTCCTCAACAAAGCGATTAAAATCATCCTGAATAAAAGCCATTTTTACAACCCCTTAACTAGGAATATTTCCTAAACAAAGAATTTTTATTGGGTGGTTTTATGGGGGTATTTTTGCTCTGTAAGAAGCGCTTCTTTTTTTATTCAAACAATTCATTTTTTTGTAATAAGGGTTTTATCTTCATGCAAACAAATCATTTATTTTCATTTGTGATTTTCCTATTCCCTTTATTTTGCTTCGCTCGCCAATCTCAAAGTCGTATGAGAAGTATTCAAGCCCGTAGCTTTTGAGAAGTTCCATAGCGCTTTTTCTTATGCTTGGGGCAAGTAGTATCCCGCGTGTCTCAATCCCCTTTATTTTATTCACTTGCTCCGCGTATCTTTTTAGTTGTGATACCGCCGCATAATCTGCTTGTTTTCTTTTTAGTTCAATTACAACAAGCCTTCCTTTTGAATCCTCCGCCACAATATCGCATATTCCTTTTCTAAAAACCTGCTGTTGGTTTATGGGTTTTAATCCCGGCTCAAGGAATGAGAGGTCCTCCATCAGCGCATCGTTTAGTTCTCTTTCAGAACCAGTGAGGCGAAGGTCATTGCTTTCTGGTAAATCATAATTTTGCACATCTAAAATAGAACTAAATTTTACGGAAATTGTTTCGTGTGGTTTAAGTTTTTTTGCAGTGAGAACTAATTGCTTTTTACTATTCTCGTTTTTTACTGCATCACTCTCTTTTTTGTCTATATCTCTTTCTATTCCTTCAATTTCGCAGGAGATTTTTGCATCCATCATATAATTAGTTGGTCTAATGAGGCGGTTCTCATGGATTGAAACCGATGAGTCCGCTTTAATTATCACAAGTCTTTTTCCAAGCGAAAGAATTGAACTTGCCCTGCCGTGGTAATTTACCTCGCACTCACCGATGATTAAGCACATGTGCTTATTTTTTAGTGATGAAAGTATTTTTTCCCGCGCCTCGTGAAATTGCATAAAATCACTTATAATTATTTTTAAAATTAACTAGAATTATTTTTTTATTCTTACAATCTTCTTGAGCCTTTCTCAAGCACAACATAGGTGTTCTCTATTCTTATCCCAAATTCTTTTGTATAAATTCCTGGTTCAATAGCCAAAACCATATTCTTTTTTAGTTTCCAATTGCTTCTCTCTCCGATTCCGCTTGGCGAGTCATGTACCTCAAGTCCAAGTCCGTGTCCTACTGCGTGAGGCATTTTTCCTAATTGTTGTGTTAATTTAAATAAGTCCTTTGCTTTTGTGCCAATTTTTATTCTTCCCTCAAGTTCATTAATTACCTCAAGTACTTTTCCTCTCGCCTGCGAGTATGCTTTTGGTGCTCTTTCCCCAAACCAAAAACTAATTGTAAGGTCTGCGCAGTACCCTTTCCAAGTTGCTCCGCAGTCAATCATAACCGGGCTTTCTTTTTGGAGTATTTTATCTCCGGACACATGGTGAATATTTGCGGTGTTTTTCCCAAATGCCACTATGCAAAACGCAGTTGCAAATCCATGGAACTTGAATTCATCAGATATTCTTATTTCAATTTCTTTTTCGCTTACCCCCGGGCGGAGATTTTTTTCAATTAAATTCAGAACTTTTTGGGTTTCTTTTACCGCTTTTGCTATTTTTTCTATTTCATCAGGGGTCTTTACTTCCTTCATTTGTTCTAATTCCCTTGATACATTAACAAACTTTTTTCCCTTGTTGAGTTTCTTTAATGATGCAAGGGTTGATACCGCAATGTGCCGTGCATCAAATCCAATTCTTTTCCCGCAGTTCTTTTTGAATATTTTCTCCATATCTTTTTTGCTGTTATAGCTTACAACTTTTGCTCCGCTAATGACTTCTTTTGCCTGGGAGTAGTTGAAGGGGTGGGATATCCAAATTGGTTTTAACTTTTTTCTTAGAATAAGTATTCCCTCATAGTGCTCGCTTGGGGCATGTCCCTGCGGGATTTGGAGGTACTTGTTCACAAGGGGGTGCTTCCAGTATGAGTGGAAGTTTGGAATAATTATTGAGTCTACTTTGGTCCATATCATAAAAATAATTTCTGCTTTGAAAAGAATTCCAAAGCAGTACTAAAGAACTTACTTGTACTCGTAGAATGCTTTGTACGCTTTGTAGGTAGCGTAAACATCTATTTTGCTTGTGAGTTCAAATGGCGAGTGCATTGCGAGTACCGGCGGGCCCATATCAACAATATCCATATTGTATTTTGCAAGCAGGTATGCAATTGTTCCGCCCCCGCCCTGGTCCACTTTTCCCATTTCTCCGTGCTGCCAAGGGATTTTTGCTTCTCCAAGCATTCCTCTTATCCATGAAATATACTCTGCGTTTGCGTCGCTGCCGTAGTATTTTCCTCCGCTTCCGGTTGCTTTTTCTACCGCAACACCATAACCGGGTTTATTCATGTTCATTGGATCCATCTTATCAGCGAATTTTGGGTCGTACCCTGAGGTTACGTCCCCGCTTATTCCTTTTGATTTTGAAAGTATTTCTCTTCCAGTAATATTCTCTTTTCTCATCTTTGCGATTTTCTCAAGTGTATTCTCAAGGAAGTATGAATCCATTGAAGTATTTCCAACGCTGCCAATTTCTTCCTTATCAATTAAGAGCGCGATTCTTGTTTTATCTGATTTGCTTTCAAGTAGTGATTTTATTGCGGTGTATGCGCATACTCTATCATCATGCGCTGGAGCCCCTAATAGTCCGCAATCAACTCCAACATCCCTTGCTTTTATTGCCGGGTAGAGTGAAACTTCTGCTGAAACAAAATCCTCTTCAGTTATTTTGTATTTATCATTAAAGAATTTTAAGAAAGTCGCTTTTATTTTTTCTTTTACTTTCTTATCCTCAATTGGGATTGTTGCTCCTATTGCGTCAAGTTCTTCTCCTTTAATAATATCCTTTGCGGCTTTTTCTTTTCCTTCCGCTCCTTCAAGGTGAGGCAATAGATCAGAGATTACAAATACTGGTTCGTCTTCTTTTTCTCCAATACTAATATCAATTTTCTCCCCCTTTTTGTTGAATATTACCCCGTGGATTGAGAGTGGCACATTAAGCCAGTGGTATTTTTTTATTCCTCCGTAATAGTGGAGGTTTATCATTGCAAATGGTTCTGATTCATATATTGGGTTGAGTTTAAAGTCAAGCCGAAGTGTATCAACATGCGAGCCGATTATTCTGCTTCCTTTTGTAAGCCCGTCTTTTCCTATTTCAATTAGTAAAATATTTTTGTGGTGGTTTGTTGCGTAAATTTTTTTTGTGCCTGCGGTCGCTTCCTCTATTGAGATAAATCCATTCTTCTTTGCGAGCCTCTCTGCCCACGACACAATTTCTCTTTCGCTTTTATTTGCATCAAGAAATTCCTTATAATCCTCGCAGTAATTCATCGCGCTCTTTTTTTCTTCTGCTAATGCTTCCCATGCGCTTTTCTTTTCACTAAATAGTTCTTTCTCAAGTTTGCTTCGTTCGTCTTTTTCTCCCTTAACTTCTTTATCCGCAACCAAAAATACCACTCCTTTTTGATAAAATTTGCATAAAAAAGGCTTTAAAACCCTGTTTTTGTGGAGGGGGGTTTAGGGTTTTGGTAAAGCGGGGCGGTAGTGAATTAAATTATTTCTTTGCCGAATCATCTAAATTAAGTTGTAATTGTTTTGTTTCTCGCCTTAGCATTTTCATTTTCTTAAATCCAAGTATTTGTCTTATCAATTGGGGGTCTTTTGCAATGTGCGGAAAAGTCAATTCCATTGCTTTACTATATGCTTCGCCCCAATATTCTTCGCTTTCTGCTATACTCCTCCATTCTTTATGCATAGCTTTCTTTAAGTCAGCATAAATTGATGCTGCAAGTACAATATCTATTGCCGCAAGATTTGCTGCGGTGCGGCTATCAGCTTTTTGTATTGTGCGATGCTTGGAGTTTATTCTTTTTATTTCTTCAACAAGGTTTTTTTCGGGGCTTTCTTTTCTTTCTAAAAGTTTTTGAACTACTTTATTAATTCGCCCCCAATGTGCATTTCTTTCTTTATAAATTATGTCCGGCAGTGAGGTGAAATTATCTATTTGTTTTCTTACTCTAATTATTTTTTCAGTATCCTTAAATCTTCGCTTAAATATTTTCATAAACCCGTCAAAGCCGTGTTCCCACACAACTTTTTCAATTTCTATCCAGAGTTTTGGGTTATCCTGTTGTTTTGGAAGTGGGGATTGGAGTTTCATTCCTGCCCCCTCTGCAATTGTCGGCAGTGCACCTTTAAGTTTTATTCCTTCAACGAAGTGGTCAGCGTAAGATGCCGCCCATTTATCAAGTGAAAGTGCCTGCATTACTCTTACAGTGAGGATTCCTTTTGGCCCATACCTTTTCTCAATGCGTGCCATGGATCTTTTTGTGAGTGTTTCAATAAGGGTGTTTATTCCTCTTTTAGTTTTTGATAAATCCTCAACCATTTCATTTCTTTTTATTTTTGGAAAATTCTTTGGTGGAAGTGGCACAAGTGCTTTTGGATCATAGAGGGATTTTCGCCTTATGTGCGTTAGTTTTAGAGGAACATAAGGCATTGCAAGACCCCTATTCTTTTTTTATCATTGGCAAGCCAGTTGTCTGATTCTCAACAACTTTATACCCTGCCGGCAGTTCTATTCCGTCCTCAGGTTTTTTTGAGAAAAAGAATAATCTTCCTTTTGAGTGTAAATAATACTTATTTCCCTTTGAATTAGTGTGTTCGTATCCCATGATATCACCTAATTGATAATTCGCCTTAGGAGTTTAAATTACTTTTGCGCGGGGCGAGGATTAATATACTCGTTTTGTATTGAAGTATTTCGAGTACTATGCCTGGTAAGAAAAAAGGGGCTTTCGCGAAGAAAGCAAAGCCAAAGAAAGTAGTTAAGCGTGCATCAGGGATGAGAACTAAACCCGTTGTAAAGTTTAAGGGTGATGAGAGGCTTCTTTCTACCCGCCAAAAAGTGCTTGCTTTTTTGTCCTTAAAGGAAACCAAAAGAATTGCGATTATTTCTGATAATGATGAGGATGGGGTTACTGCCGCGGTGCAGATGAAGAAGTTCCTTGATTTTAGCAAAGTAGAGTCGCAAGTATTTTTCTATGACCACTATTCAAGGAAGTTAAGTTTTCCTAATGAGCATTTCAAAAAGTTTAGCCCGGAGAAAACAATTTTTCTTGACCTTGGGGAAGCATTTATTTCAGAGGTGATTGAAGAACTCGGTAATGCAACGGGGCCCTTCTTAGTTATTGACCACCACCAGGGAGATGTAATTAGGGGTAATGCTTTTCGGTGCATGGTAATTAAGCCGAGGAGTTTCTCTGATATTGAGTCCTCAAAGTACCCTGCCTCAAAAATGGTTCATGATTTGTTCTTAGGAATTGATTGGCTTTGTGCTATTGGGGTTATTGGGGATTTTGCGTTTGACGAGTGGAAGGATTTTTTAAAATCAGTGGAGAAGAAGCATCACCTCACAAGAGCAAAGCTTAACGAGATAGCTGATTTGATTGCGTGCATTACTTCGCAGTACCCCGAGAAGATAAATACTTTCTTTGCATCAATTTGTTCAGCAAAAAAACCGCTGGATTTGCTTGACACGGATTTCTTTGCGTTAAAAAAATTGTTTGACAAAAGGCTTGCGTTGCTTAAGGAACTCTTTAAGGAAAAAGCGGAGTATTATGGTGATGTTGGATTATATTTCTTCAAATCAGACCCCCGCTTTAGCGCAAAGTTAAGTAATATTCTCTCCACCGAGCACAAAGATAAAACAATTATTGTTTATGAGCAGCCAGGGGATTTACTCAAATGCTCTATGCGCAGACAGGACTTCAAAGTGAATTGTAATCTTCTCGCAAAAGCTGGGATAGTTGATATCCCTTACTCAAAAGGCGGGGGGCATATCCCTGCTGCGGGAGCCGCATTTCCCCCAGAGTACTTTGAGCAATTCAAAAGGCAAGTAAGGATTTATTTGCTAAACAATCCTCCGAAGGAAAGGCTTGCATAATTTAAGGAAGTACTCGTTTTTTTCTCTCTTGGCAAAATTTATAAAGGGTTTTAGGGTGAATTTCCATATTGCCCTGGTAGCTCAGTAGGTAGAGCGCCCGACTGTTAATCGGTAGGTCGAAGGTTCAAGTCCTTCCCTGGGCGTCACCTTATACTTATTTTATCGCTTGCGCGCTTTTGTTTGTCGCGTATTTTTTCTAATGCTTTAAATGAACTATAACTTGTTTGAACAAACCAAAATATTATTAACCGAATATTATTTATTCTTCAATGGAGTTCATCATTTATGAATCCTATTATGAGCAGGGCGGCTATTGAAGAGTTAAGGCGAAAGCAGTTATCCGGGGGTGCTTTATTTGGCGCCCGTTTGGCGGGGATTGAAAAGTCGCTTGGAATAAAACAAATTAATCCAAGTGAGTTAAGGGTATTTGTTAATCATACTTTTGGCATGGGGAGTTATGAGCGGGCGCTAGCCCACTTGCAGGCAAATAATAATTTTCCTAAAGGGAGCATAGGTCTCAATAGGGGGCAAATGGTTCAGCTTATTGAATGGCTTGAGCAGAAACGGCAAAAAACACTTTGAAGTATCTTTTATTCGCAGCAGCAACAGCACTTCTCATCTTTTTTCACAGTTTTTTTCTTAACAACTTTTTTCTTCACAGCCATTACTCTCACCTTCGGATTGTTTGGTTTCTATAATGGTTAAAAAGGGTTTGTTTAGGGAATAATTTTGATGAACGAAACAGAATTCATTTGGGTTAATGGCGATTTGATTAAGTGGCATGCCGCTAATACCCATGTTTTGACTCACTCTTTGCATTATGGTTCGGGTGTGTTTGAGGGAATTAGGTGTTATGATACTCCCAAAGGTCCCGCGGTTTTTAGATTAAGGGAACACATTAAGCGTTTCTTTGAATCAGCAAGATTGATTTCACTAAAAATTCCTTTCACAGAGGAGCAGATAATTTCTGCAGTAAAGGAGATTGTGAAAAAAAATAAATTGAAGGAGTGCTATATTCGCCCTATTGCATATTATGGTTATGGAAAAATGGGGCTTGATACTGCCGGCGCGAAAGTTGATGTTGTGCTTGCGGCTTGGCCTTGGGGTGCTTATCTTGGTGAAGATGGACTAAAGAATGGGATACGCGCAAAAATTTCTTCTTATTGCCGTCCTCACCCAAAATCAGTTCCGATTCATGCAAAAGTAACCGGCGTGTATGTGAATAGCACTCTTGCAAAGATGGAAGCATTAAGAGAAGGATTTGAGGAAGCGCTAATGCTTGACCATAATGGTAATGTTGCGGAGTGCTCTGGGGAAAATATTTTTATTGTAAAAAATGGGGTTTTGATTACTCCTCCAACAAGTATGTGTCTTGTTGGGATTACCCGCGATTCAGTAATTGCAATTGCAAAAAAGATGGGGATTGAGGTTAAGGAACAAATAATCTCAAAAGAAGAATTCTTTTCTGCTGATGAATGTTTTCTCACTGGCACCGCCGCGGAAATTACTCCCGTAAGGGAAGTTGATAATAGGATGATTGGCAAAGGGAGTGCTGGGAGAATCACAAAATTATTTCAGGATGAATACAAAAAAATAATTCATGGAAATGCTGGGGAGTACTCTTCCTGGCTTGAGCACATATAATAAATTAATTTATTCATTTATTTGATTTAGATTCATTTTCTGTGTGATATTATGAAAGTATATTTCCTCGGCCCAAAATCAAGTTTCTCAAATGAGGCTGCAAAAAGATTTTTTTTAGATGAAGAACTTGTTCCGGTTGAATCAATAAAAAAAGTATTTCAGTCAACCGAGAAAGCGCCCTCTGATGCGGGGGTTATTCCTCTTGAGAATTCTATTGAGGGGAGTGTTACGGCGACCCTTGATATTTTAGCCCAAACAAATCTTCTGATTGCTGCGGAGTTATTCCTTGATATTAATCAGTGCATTCTCTCAAACGAAAAATCTTTTTCCTCAATTAAAAGAATTTATTCGCATCCTCAGGGGTTCGCCCAGTGCAGGGAGTTCCTTGAGCAAAACATCCCGGCAGCAGAGCTTATTGCCTCTTCAAGCACCGCTCGCGCCGCGGAGAAGGCGGCAAAGGAAATGGGTTCAGGCGCGATTGCGTCAGAGGCCGCCGGAAAAGAATTCTCATTAAATATCCTTCAAAAATCAATTCAGGATTCTAAAACAAATAAGACAAGGTTCGCGGTTATTGCGAAAAGTAAAACCGCAAAGGAATTATTTAAGCGATTTACCGGGGAAAAACCTAAAACCTCGCTCTTGTTTGGGACAAAGCATGAGCCCGGCGCATTATTTAGTGCGCTTGAGGCGTTTAAGCGCCACGGAGTGAATATGAGTAAGATTGAGTCCCGTCCCTCGCGGAAAAAGGATTGGGAGTATGTTTTCTTTGTGGATATTGAGGGTGCTATCGGGGAGAAGAATATTGATTCAGCGCTTAATGAGCTTAAGGAGCACTGCGAGTTTCTTAAAGTGCTTGGAAGTTATTACAAGTTTGAATGATGCTTCTCCAATGGATTTTATAAAAAGTTTTTCAAAAAAAAATAAAAATTAAAAGGAGCGTTTTTTTCGCTCCCCCAAAAAATAGTTCCAATTTTTTTCTTCATTTCTTAGTTACTTTTGCTTCGCCCATCATATACTTGGCTATGAGGAATACTACGAATGCGATTATTGCGAAGTTAATTAATTCGCCTATGAATGGTCCGATTCCCCAAACAAATGGTCCTAGTGCCACGGTTGCTGTTTTCCATGCTCCGCCGGGTATGAATGGGGTGATTGTTGGCATTATGAGATTGTCAACAAGCGACTTGATTAGCGAGGTTGCCGCAACACCCATGATGAATGCCACCGCAAGCGCGATTATTTTGTATTCTTTAAGGAAATCCTTAAACTCCTTTACTACTTCAAGCATTAAATCACCTAAATTACCCTGGGGGGTTTTGTTTTTTAAATCCTTTTAATCGATTTTTATTTATGATTAGGACACATACTTGCGGGGAATTAAACCTAAAGCATGCCGAAAAGAAAATTATTCTTCAGGGGTGGGTTGATACTGTGCGTGACCACGGTCCAATTACTTTTATTGATCTTCGTGACAGGTATGGTTCGACACAAGTTGTTGTTGACCACAAGAAGAGTATTGAAATTCACGAAACTGCTAAACAGATTAGAAAAGAATTTGTTCTGCAAATTGAGGGTGTTGTGAGAAAGAGGCCGAGCGGGACAGAGAAGAAGAATCTCCCAACTGGTGAAATTGAGCTTGATGCAAATAGCGTAATAATTCTTACAAAGGCTTTGCCAATACCAATTGACCTTACTGCAAGAACAGAAACCAATGAAGATTTAATGCTAAAATATAGGTACCTTGCGCTAAGAAATCCAGAGCTTCAAAAGAACATGATTTTTCGCCACAAGTTAGTGAAATTAACAAGAGATTTTTATGATGCTGAAGGCTTTTTGGAAATAGAAACCCCAATTCTAGCAAAGAGTACTCCTGAGGGGGCAAGAGATTATTTAGTTCCAAGCAGGGTTCACCCCGGGGATTTTTATGCGCTCCCGCAGAGCCCGCAATTATTCAAGCAATTATTAATGATTGGCGGAATGGATAAGTATTTCCAAATCGCAAGGTGCTTTAGGGACGAGGATTTGAGGGCAGACCGCCAGCCGGAGTTCACTCAGATAGATGTTGAAATGAGTTTTGTGAATGAAGAGGACGTTATGAGTGTTAATGAGAGATTAATTCAAAAGATTTTCAAAGAAATGTCGGGGGTTGATGTTAAACTTCCATTGCCAAGAATGCAGTGGGATGAGGCAATTGCACGATTTGGAATTGATAGGCCAGATACGCGCTTTGGTCTTGAGTTAGTTGAAGTAACTGATATTCTCTCAAAGGGAGAATTTAATGCATTTAAATCAGTTGTTGAGGGCGGGGGAATAATTAAAGCAATTAATGTCAGCGGGCAGGCAGAGTTCTCGCGAAAGGATTTAAATGAGCTTGAGAATTTTGTAAAAATTTACCGCGCACACGGATTGGCATATTTGAAATTTGTTGGTGGAAAGTTTGACGGTTCAATTGCAAAATACTTTAATGAATCTTTGTTGAATCAGTTAAAAGTAAAGATGAGTGCGAAGGATAATGATTTGATTGTTATTGTTGCTGATAAGCCAAAAGTTGTGAACGATTCACTTGGGTTTCTTCGCGTGCATTTGGCAAAGAAATTAAATCTCATAAAACCGAATACTTATAATTTGCTTTGGGTAAAGGACTTCCCAATGTTTCAGTGGGATGAAACTGAAGGCAAAGTGACTTTTGAACACCACCCATTTACTTCTCCGCGCATTGAGCACTTGGAGTTTATGGAGAAAGAGCCTCTGAAAGTAAAAGCGCTAGCGTATGATTTAATTTTAAATGGAATTGAACTTGGCGGGGGCAGTGTAAGAATTTATAATCCGGAACTACAGTCACGCGTATTTCGAATGATTGGGCTCTCTGATGAAGAAGCAAATAAGAAATTTGGTTTCTTCCTTGAGGCATTCCGGTATGGTGCTCCTCCGCACGGCGGTTTAGCATTCGGGCTTGACAGACTAGTAATGTTATTGTGCGGCGCGGATAGTTTGCGAGAAGTTATAGCTTTTCCAAAGAATAAGGCTGCTGTATCATTGATGGATGACTCTCCAAGCGGGGTAGCAGAGAAGCAGTTAAAAGAATTGAGTATTGATTTGGTTTTGCCAAAAGAAGAAGAGAAAAAATAAGCGGCATTCTTTACAGGCACTTCTGATTTTTTCGTTATTGATTTCTTTCTTCTATGTTAAGAATCCAGATTTATTTGTTTCTAAATCAGAATCAAAATTAGAATCGTTTTAGTTTATTCAAATCAGTGACTTGTTTATTATAATCAGTGTTTGCTTGGTCCCCTTGGCTTCTTCCTTCAGTCATTGTTCCTGTGAGTGCTGCAATTACTACTGCAACAACAACAATTGCGGCGCCTATTATCAGTAAATATTCAATTGCGCCTTGCGCCCTTTGCTCTTTTAAGAGCAAATCCCGCGGGGAATTTTTGGCTGCGCCTTGCGCTTTTTCTTCCATGCACAAATTATGCCAAATTAGTATAAAAGCATTATGATGTATGGTTTTTTCATGGATGGGATTGATAAGAAAATAATTGAGATTCTCTCAAAAGATTCAAGGGAAGCGTTTCTTTCTATTGCCCGCGAGTTAGGAGTATCTGAAGGGACAATACGCCAGCGCGTATCAAAGTTAACAAAAAAAGGGATTATAAAAAAATTTACGATTGAAACTTCTTCCTCAACTAATGCTATTGTTGAGGTAGTGACTTCTTCAAGTGCGCCAACACAAAAAATAGTTGAGAGGATTATAAAACTCGGTGTGCATAGGGTGTTTGAGGTTACCGGGAGATTTAGTGTAATTGTAATAATTCACGCTCCTGATCTTCGTGAATTAAACAATAAACTTGAATCAATAAGGGCAATTGACGGGGTTGTGCAGACAGAGACTTTCTCGGTGCTAAAAGAATACTAACTTAATTGTCTAAATCAAATTAATCTCCAAATAACTCTCAAATCAAATCCGCTTTTCGTAGTTTTATTACGCATTTTTAAAGACTTCGCAGGGGGAGTTTTTTGTTGGGGTAGTGGTAATTTGAACATAGCCATTATTGGTTTAGGTAAAATGGGGAATGCAATAAAGAAAGTGGCGCTCGAAAGAAAACACGCGGTTGTTGCTATTGACCCAATTGCCCCTGATGCTAATTTTAAAGAAATTTCTGCCGCGAGTCTTTCTGGTGTTGATGTTTGCATTGATTTCACTGCTCCTTCGGTTGTTCTTGATAATGCAAAGAAAGTATCTGCTCTTGGAAAAAATTTGATTATTGGTACCACTGGGTGGTATGATAAAATGGATGAAATGAAGTCCTCAACAAAAAATATTGGGTGCCTTTGGAGCGGGAATTTTAGCATTGGAATGAATGTTTTCTTTCACTCTGTGCGCGAAACAGCGAAAGTAATGAATAATCTTCCAGAGTATGATGCTGCAGTTTGTGAGATTCATCATAACCAAAAAAAAGATTCTCCCGGCGGGAGCGCGCAAATAATTGGTAAAATAATAACAGAGAATATGCCGCGCAAAAAAAAGATTGTTGCGGATAGATTTACTGATAGAAAACCCGAGCCTGATGAATTACACATAGCGAGTGTTAGGTGCGGGAGTATTCCTGGGACCCACGAAGTTTATTTTGACTGCCCTGTGGATACAATTGAGTTAAGGCATATTGCTCGCGGAAGAGAAGGATTTGCTTTTGGTGCGGTGCTTGCGGCAGAGTTCTTGAAAGGAAAAAAAGGATTCTTTAGTATTGATGATTTGATGGCGACAATACTTTCTGGGAGAAAATAATTTCTTTTAGTTATAGTGATTTTGGGTTTGTGATTTGAATGGATGAAAAAAAATTTAAAGGTGTTTTTACTGCAATTATAACTCCGTTTAAGAAAGACGAGAGCGTGGATTATGATGCGCTTGGAAAATTAATTGAGTTTCAAATAAAAAACGGGGTTAGCGGGATTGTTCCTTGCGGGACTACAGGGGAATCTCCAACACTCACACAGGAGGAACACAAAAAAGTTATTGAGTTTACGATTGATAAAGTTGCAAAACGCTGCCTTGTTATTGCGGGGACGGGTAGTAATTGTACAAGGGAAGCTGTTGAGTTATCAGTTGAGGCACAGAAAGATGGCGCTGATGCATTATTGCTTGTGAATCCTTATTATAATAAACCAACTCAAGAGGGATTATTTTTACACTTCAAAAAAATTGCTGATTCGGTAAAAATCCCTGTGATTGTTTATAATATCAAAGGAAGAACGGGAGTGAATGTTGAAACCGCTACATTAATGCGCCTGATTAACTCCTGCCCAAACATCCTCGCGGTGAAAGAGGCGAGTGGGGACATGAATCAAATGAAAGATGTTATCGCAAAAGCGCCCGCATATTTCTCTGTTCTTAGCGGGGATGATAATTTGACACTTGAACTAATAAAGAATGGCGGAATGGGTGTGATTAGTGTCGCATCAAATGCAGTTCCAGCGGAAATGGTAAAAATGGTTGATTTTGCGCTAAAAAAGAATTTTTCCGCCGCAGAGGAGATTAATAAAAAGCTCTCGCTTTTCTTTGAGAGGATTTTTATTGAAACAAATCCTATTCCAATTAAGTTCGTTCTTGCGCAGATGAAGAAATGTAGCGAAGTTTACCGCCTCCCGATGTGCGAGATGACGTTAGAACATAAGGCTAAAGTAATTGAGGTAATGAAGCAAATGAATCTTCTATAATTATTTGATTATTAGTAAGTTCTCATAAATGTTGGGGTGATTAAAATGGCAAAGATAAATTCAAACTACGATAAACTCGCCGCGGGATATTTGTTCCCGGAGATATCAAAGCGAGTAAAGGTTTTCCTTGACAAGAATTTGGGTGTTAGTGTAATAAGACTTGGGATTGGTAATACCACTGAACCATTGGTTCCTGGGGTAGTTGCGGCGCTTCACTCCGCTGTGGATAAACTCGCCGACTCAAAAACTTATTCAGGTTACGGGGATGATCTCGCAACTTATGCGATTCCAAATTTTAGGGAAGCGATTGTTGATTATTATAAAAGAATGAATGTTTCAATTGAGAATGAGGAAGTCTTTGTTAGTGATGGGGCAAAATCTGACCTTGGGAACTTATTGTCAATTTTCTCGAATGATTCAGTGGTTGCGGTTCAGGACCCTACATACCCTGCGTATGTTGATGCGAGCGTAATTTCCGGATTAACAGGCACTTCAAATGGTCAGCAGTACGGTAAAGTAATTTACATGCCTTGCAATGAGAAGAATAATTTCTTTCCAGAGCCTCCAAAAGCAAAAGCTGATTTGATTTTCCTCTGCTCGCCAAATAATCCAACAGGGGCGGTTGCTTCACGCGCTCAGTTGAAAGCGTTTGTTGAATACGCAAGAAAGAATAAAGCAGTAATTATTTTTGACGCAGCGTACAATTGGTATGTTTCTGACTCCGCTCTTCCGAAGAGCATTTATGAAATTGAAGGGGCTTTTGAGTGCGCGATTGAGGTGAATAGTTTTTCAAAGTATGCTGGGTTTACTGGTGTTCGTCTCGGGTGGTCAATTATCCCAAAGAAATTACTGGTTGAGAGTTCCGAAGCAGGAAAATTAAATTCAGTTTGGAACCGAAGACAATGCACTCTGTTTAATGGTGCTTCAAACATAGTGCAAACAGGCGGGTTATTTGCTCTCTCTCCTCAAGGGGTAAAAGAGAATCAGGGGCTTGTGAATTATTATCTTGAAAACGCGAAGATAATTCGAAAAGGTTTAGAAGAAAAAGGGCTCAAAGTTGTTTCAGGCGGAACAAACGCACCATACCTTTGGGTAAAAACTCCTAACAATATGAAGTCATGGGAGTTCTTTGATAAAATACTTTCTGAGGCGAATGTTGTTGTGACTCCTGGCTCTGGTTTTGGTCCCAGCGGAGAAGGTTATTTTAGAGTGAGTGCTTTTGGGCACCGCGAGAATGTAATTAAAGCTGTGGAGAGCATTAAGAAGAATTTAAAGATTTAAGAATTAGGAAATAATGGGTATAATAAAAGTAATTAGTGAAGAATGTTCTTTGAAAAGAATTGATTTGGAGTTGGTGTTGTGAATAGTAATAAGGATTTGTTTTTTACAAAAATACAAATTGAGGAAATCACAAAAACCTATCCAACACCTTTTCACTTATACTCCGAGAAGCTCATCCGCGAGAATGCGAAGAGATTATACAAAGCATTTTCCATTGTTCCTGGTTTTAAGAATTATTTCGCGGTAAAAGCCTGTCCTAATGTTTATTTAATGCAAATCCTCCGCGAGGAAGGAATGGGTTTTGATTGTTCCTCTCTCCCTGAAATGATTCTTGCCCAAAAGATTGGCGCGAAGGGAGAAGAAATAATGGTTTCCTCAAATAATACTCCTGCAATAGAATTTCAAAAAGCATTTGAACTTGGAGCAATAATTAACCTTGATGATATTACTCACATTCCTTTTTTGGAAGAAGCGCTTGGCAAAAAACTTCCTGATTTGATTTGCTTTAGATATAACCCTGGTCCGTTAAGGGCGACAGAGGCGGGGAATGTTATTGGTAACCCGCAGGATGCGAAATATGGTTTTACAAAGGAACAATTATTTGAAGGATATAAGATAATGCGCGATAAGGGTGTGAAGAGATTTGGTTTGCATACAATGCTCGCATCAAATGATTTACGAAAAGAGTCCTTTGTCACTACCGCAGAGATGCTCCTTGATATTGTTGCGGAGGCATCAAAGAAACTTGGGATAAAATTTGATTTTATAAATCTTGGTGGGGGAATTGGTATTCCATATAAGCCTGAGCAGATTGAGGTTGATTTGGATTTTGTTGCGCGCGGAGTAAAGAAAGCGTATGAAGAAAAAATTATTGCAAATGGTTTGTCTCCGATAAAAATTGTAATGGAGAATGGAAGAATGGTTACGGGGCCGTTTGATTACTTAATTACCCGCGCGATTCACGAGAAGCACATTTACAAGGAGTATATTGGGGTTGATGCGTGCATGGCAAACTTAATGCGCCCCGCACTATACGGCGCATATCATCACATTACCGTGCTTGGAAAAGAGAATGCTCCTTGCGACCACAAATATGATGTTGTGGGTTCTTTGTGCGAGAATAATGATAAGTTTGCGATTGATCGGATGCTCCCAAAAATAGATGCAGGGGATTTACTTGCGATACACAATGCGGGAGCGCATGGTTTCGCGATGGGATTCAATTATAATGGTAAATTACGTAGCGCGGAACTTCTCCTCCGCGAGAATGGCAAGGTTGAATTGATTAGAAGAGCTGAAACCCTCTCTGATTACTTTAGCACTTACAATTTTAAGGGCGCAAAAATAAAGTTCTGATTGGTAGTTTTTGGTAATTGTATTTTGCCTAGTTTTGACAAAATTAAGTGCCTCTGGGTATTACCCTTAAAAATCCTATGGGTATTACCTTTGCTTGGAAATTGGTGGTGAAAGGATGCCTAAGAATATTGATTCAGTTGTGATAAGGGAGCCATTGAAGAAGAAGAATCTTACTTTGGAGTTTGATGAGGGTGATGATGTTATTTCTTGTATTAAGCAGGGAATGGAGCAGAATAATGTAAGAGAATGTGATGTTGTTGATGCTGATGGCGCACTAACCACTGCAACTGTTAATGCGATGGAGGGCTCAAAATTTAAGAAAATTGATTTTTCTAATCTAAAAATTATGCGCTCAAGCGGGCACTTCAAATTAGGCGGCGGGGACCTTTGGGGTTCACTCCACGTTTTTACTGAGGGAAGAAAACCAATTTCTGGGACAGTTGTTAGAGCAAAAGCCAGCCAGGGATTTAAATTAAAATTATCTTTTTTGCCGTAATTTCTTTTCTTGTCGCAAAATATTTGTTTCTAAATCCTCTGCCGATTCTTTTCTGCTTCTCCACGCAATTTTTAGCGCGGCTTTTTCGGCAAACGTCAATTTGTTGACAGCAAGTCTCTGCATTTCTCTCATTTCCTTTAAGGTTAGGTTTTGTGCCGCGGAGAAGAATGGTTTTGCTCTTGTGAGTATGGGTTCTGTAACAGGACCAAAGGATAGTATTCCCATTACAAGTCGCTCAATTTTTATTTGTTTCATCTCGTGGTACTCATTTACTTTGTCCTTCATCAATAAATAAATTCCCACTCGCATTATAGCGACAAGCAGGCAAATAGCATAGAACCCGGTTGATATTATTTGGTAAGAAAAGTTCATCGTCATTATCACACTTGCAATCATTATTCCAACAAACGTGGCGGTTCCAAAGAGGGTGGATTGGTAGGATGAATACTTTATTATTTTTTCTTCATGGTATGCCCCGTAAATAAAGGTTCCAAGTGCCATTGATATTCCTGAGAGTATTATCCCGTTTAAGAATTCCACTGGGAGCAACAAAACCGGGTCGCGGACAAAAATTAATAGCAATGGGTGTAGTATTAGGACAATTGTTGTTGCGCGAAGTATCGCAACCGCACCAAACATATCAATTATTTTCCCCCAATATGTCATTGATACAACCGAGCCAATTACTGATGCCGAGATTATTGCGATATACATCATGTAATCCGAGCTAAGCCCAAGTGTTGTTAGTAAATAAACGGAGAAGAAGGTTCCTGTCATTGCGAGAGTGAATGACATTAGTGTTCCAAAGAGCACGAAATGCCCAAAATTGTTTTTTCCTAATTGCTTTATGAATGCAAAAATATGTATTGTTTCTTTTTTAACAATTATTGGCGGCTCCTCAATTTTATTCGCAATTATTCCTGAGACAAGTCTTCCAGCGAAGGATAAGAGAAATATTAGGATGAACGCAAGGAGCATGAACTCTGTTGTTATTAGTTTTAAGTAAAATCCGCACGCAAGCATTGTAAGAAATGCAACAATTCCTAAAATCGCATTTCTTATTCCGAAATACTTTCCAAGTACTTTTTTTGGCGTTATGCTTTGCATCCAGCTCTGCCACAATGGAGTCCCAATCGTCCCAAATATTGATGCGAGGGAAGCAAATATTATTAGGAATAGTATTTGGTTATTTGGAAATAAAAATGGGGTTGCTGCGACAAGTAACCAGCTTACGGATTGTAATAAATCAGTTATTACTACAACCATTCTTCTTTTCCCGCAAATCCTTAAGAGTTTTAGTGCCCCTAGTTGGAGCCACGCGGCAAAAAGAACCGGAATCGCAATTAATAATCCAACATCAAAATTACTTGCCCCCAAAAAGAGCGCAAACGGAATTAGAAAAACTGCTCCCGCACCGTTCATAATAGAGAAGAACATTCCCTCAATTATGGATATCCTTAGGGACTTTGAGTAATCATTTATCTGCCAGAAGAACACTAAACCACTCCCTAAATTTAGACTATTAACTCTTGCCCCCTATTTAACCCTTTTTGGCGACCGCATAAGAGTATTTTTAATCCTTCACTGAGCCTTGCTAAGGCTCCAAACAAAGCTTGCTTTGTTGGACCCGTGCCCGTGGGCACTTGGTCGCGAAAGTACTTAGGGCATTTTCAATGCCCTAGAGAACATTTTTTCTTAGTAAAAAGCAGTGTTTTTAATTCTTCCATCATAGCTTTCTTTTAAGCGCAAAAGCAGAGTCTTTTGTTGAGTGGATTTTTCTACTGGTCTATGGCGTGCCAATGTAAGTGCGTAAGCATTTACCCCGCCCGTGGGCCTGTTCAAGTGCTATTGAGCAAAGCGAAATAGCACGCAAGTTTTCCATGAACGCTTTGCGAGCGTAGAGCGAGCGAAAGGGTTCAGCTGAGGTGGCAGAGTGGTCAAATGCGGCGGATTGCTAATCCGTTTCCCGAAAGGGAGCACGAGTTCAAATCTCGTCCTCAGCGTAATACAAAAAGTTTAAATCTATTAATTCCTTGGCTCGTTAATAATTAGACAGAACTACTAACTTAAACCCATTCGAAACGGAATGTAATCCTTTAAATAGATATATTTTCAATATATGCTATGCAAAAAAGGTTTATTGTCTTGATAACGTTTTTTTTAGCAGCGTTTCTTTTGTTTAATGGTTGTACTCAAAGCGATAACAAAAATAATGCGGCTGTTAATAGCAATACAAACAATAGCGCATCAAACCCAACCACTTTCCAGGGTTTTGTTGATGCTTACACAAATGTTGATTTTAAAGTTGAGTACAATTCAGAAGCAATTTATTTAGATGGAAACAATAGCACCTCTAAACGGTCTGTTTATAGTTTGGGAAAGAATTTCGAAACAGTTGTTAATGGAACTGCGACATCTCCAGATGGTCAAACGATAGGAATATTCACAGAAGCAAATGTTATTGCATGTACAAAAGGCACAAGCATTGCCCCCTGGGATTGTATCAAATACCCACGCAGTGCTGCACCAATAGTTACAAACAAGTTGGATTATTTGGTTTTTGAAATAAGAGGCATCAAATCACAATATATTGTTCCTGCTGGAACCCAAAATATTGCTGGAGAAAACTCAACCTGCTTCGATTTGAATTATAGCACAAATGTAAACACAGTTTGTTTTACATCTGATGGAATAATAACTAAGTTAAGTACAAAAAGAGCAAAAGCTTTCCAAAGCAATTACTCCCCTATTGAAATTACTTATACAGCAACAAGTGTGTCACGCACAGTAACTCAAGCTGATTTTAATCCGCCAGTTGAACCAAAAAATGCGCCTTAAATTGAAGGAATTTGTATGGCAGTAAAAAAGGAAGTTCTTTTGATTATTGTGGCAAGTGTGCTCCTTACATCTTTTTTTCTATTTGGCTGTGTTGACTCTTTTTCTCAGAAGCTTTAAATATTGGTTAAATCATATCAAATAATGCGGCCCGTTGTTAGAGTATTAATAATTTTTGGAATAATACTTTTTGGGTTTACATACATGACATATGTGCTAAAAATATTTGGTACAGATGCTTCTTTAGCGTGTGGAAAAAATTTAATGTGTATGTATATATCGAATTCTTGGATATTGCTAAATGCTCTGCTGGGTTATATTGGCTTAATTTGGTATGCTTGGATTTCAAGAAAAACTGACCCTTATATTGACATGGAAAAAGGCTGGGCAGTGGTAAAAAAAAGAAACGAAAAAATTAGAAGTGCATTCGTATTGCTGGTATTTCTTGGTTTCTTCGTTTTCTTTGGACCCATTTCTCTTATGGATGGAAGTAAAACGCCTCCGATAGCAGGGCTTGGTCCATTAACAGCTTTTATTATTACTGAGCTATTCTTGCTTTTTCTTTACAGAAAACTTGTTGGAAAGGATTTTGATAATGGGAAAAGTTATATGGGTATTAATATTTCTAACAATGGAATCATTCTTAAAAATGACAAAGAAACGATTGAGGTTCAGTTGGACCAAGTAGTAGGAGTGCTTTTTTACATAAAGTCTAGGGATCCTAATGGGATACCGGTTTTTGCAGTTTTTAATTTGGCTAACGGAAAAGATTTAACTTTTGACGGAAGCTCCAAAACTCCGCCAGAAAGAGCTGATATTTTTAATAAAATCAAGGCAAGTGTTAGTACAACTAAGATATTTACACATAACTTTTAGAAAAAATTATCTGAATTAAAAGTTCTTAAAGCTGTTAAGTAGGATGTTTCTTAGTACACCCTAACTCAGCGTAAAGTAAGTTCTAGTTAGTAGTTATTAGTTCCTTTTCTTATTCCGAAGTGTTAAATATTTCCATGCTGCATGTATTTGGAATGGATTTATCAGTGTTTGGTGAAATTGCCCCGTTTTATTTGTTTTCAGTTATTGCCCCGATTGTTATAATTTTGTGGCAGTTATTTGGAAAGAATGAATCCAAATTTGATTGGATTGTTCGTTTTGTTTTTGGTGCCTCGTTTTTTTTATGGGTATTCTTTTTGCTTCCCTGGTCACAGTTAAATTATTATTTAAGATATATTTTTCCGCTGATATTTCTAGCGGCGAGCGTTTATTCTTTTCAAAAAGCGTGGATGATTCGGATAAAGGGAAGAAGCTCTGCGAAAAGAGGAAAATTTCCTTTGTTTAAGAAATCTAAACTAAGGGATTATTTGTATTATGCAATTTTATTAGTAATATCAATTTTATTTTTGATGACTTGTGTAACATTCTTTAAGGCGCAATTTTACCCGGAGGGTGCGGTTGAGCTTGAGTTCCCTCTAAGGGGTGGAGAGTATTATTTTATTCAGGCGGGGAGTAATGTTGCATTAAATAGTCATTATGATTATGCTCCCCAGAGATATGCTTATGATATAGTTAAATTAGATTCTTTTGGCTTTAGGGCAAAAGGATTTTTATCTGAGAATTTATCTGATTATTATATTTATGATGAAATTGTTTATGCGCCTTGCGCGGGGATTGTTCTTAGTTCAAATAATTCTTCGAAAGATATGCCTTTTTATCAAAGAAATGAGGTTGAGCCAAACGGGAACAATGTTGTTTTGGGCTGCGGTGAGGCAAAAATCAGTCTTATTCATTTCAAAAAGGGAAGCGTGCTTGTATCAGCAGGGCAGCTCGTTACAGCAGGGCAGCCAATTGGAATGATAGGTAATTCTGGGAGGACAACGGAACCCCATTTGCATATTCATGCGGAGAACAAAAACGGGGAAGGGATTCCGATTGCATTTAATGGGAGAACATTTGTGAGAAATGATATTCTTAGTATAAAATAAGAATTCTTAAAAATAATGATTTTATAATAAAATAATTACTTGCTTTTCTTTTGCTTCTTAATTTTGTTTAATAGTGTGAGGACTGCGCCGATATTGATGTTTTAGTTTTATTGATGAGGGTTGTTTGGCTGCAACTAGCTGTTTATATATTTAAAAGTACTCATCTTAAGGTAGTATGAAAAGTTGTTTTATTCTTTTATTGTTGGCATTATTATTTCTGCCTTTTTTTGTTTGTGCGGAACAAATCCAAAGTCCCATAGCAACTTATTTTGTTGAGATTACTCCGGAACTAGCAAAACAGAATTTGGTGCATGTGAAAGCAGAAATAATGGTAAGCGGGGAAATAGAGCTTGTAGTGTCGGCGCCAAGCTGGGATTATTCTGGCAATATTGTAATAGAACGCGCATACGATAAGCAGAATAATTTAGTAAATGTGGAAAAAATTGATAATAAAACTTGGAAAATTAATTCATCTTCCAGTGTCACAATCGAGTATACTGCAAGCACAAATTTTCCTGCGATGAGTGAGGGGCAATATTTAACTTATTTGACCGAAAATTGCGGCTTGTTGTTTGCGGCAAGTATTTTGCTTAAACCGCAATTACAAGGAGACACCATACGAGGAAAATATGTTGTTAATTTTTCTTTGCCCGAAGGGTGGAGTATTCTTGCTGATGAAACTTGGAAACCCCTAACTTCAAATTCTTTTGAACTTAATTCAATTGATTTAGAGTCCTTGTTTGCATTAGGAAAAATAACTCTTGTCGAAGGGGTTTTTGGGAATAATCAAAAGCTCATTGTTGGAACTTGTGGTAATTCAAGATTTACTGCTGAAAAATATTTGAGCGGGATAAAGGTTTTGTTGGATTATTTTCACGAAAATATTGGGGAATTGAATCAAAATGAAATGCGGGCAATCCTGATTGATTTGCCTTTGCCGGGTGATTATATGAGTGGCACTCCAAGGCTTGCAGTAAATATGGCAAGCGGAAATTTTGGGATGTTTGAAGGGATGTTTTGGCATTATTGGTTCCTTAAGTCGGCGGGGGGAATTAGTGAAGAGGAAGGTGGAAGGGTTTGGTGGTTTGGTGAGGCCTTAAGCCCGTTTTATCTTTGCCCCGTTTATAAACAGCTTGGCGATGCCTCTGGAGGTGATATGTGGGCCATAAATTGTGATGGTTCAGAGTGGAAAGAATGGTATAAAGTTTATTTAGAAAAAAAAGGAACAAAGTATGACATTGCACTTGTTGATTATTATAAAAAAAATCAGGAAACAAAAGATTCAACGTATTATTTTCCATTGCCTTATATGAAGGGGTCAGCCGTGCTTTATTTGCTTGATAAAGCGACTAGTGAAGTAACCGGCGGGGAAAGTAATATACGGGATGTTGGGAAAAATCTTTATGAAAAATATGCTGTTAAGGGCAAAGCGTACACGATGAATGATGTTCTTCAAGAAGTAAATATTATTTCCGGAAACGACTTCTCAGATTTTTTTAATGCTTACATTTTTGGCAACGAAGAGCTGCCGGTAATAAGTGAGAATAATGATTTTGTAATTGATTTAGGCGTACTTAGAGAAAAATCTTACAAAAGCACTCCTAATTTAGAAAAAGTTAAGCCCGAGCCTTCGGTTCAACAAAATGATTTTGAATTAAAAAAAATTAGTAAACATTTTGAGGTGTATTTCCATGCGCAGGATGCTGAAATGGCAACAATGCTGCTTTTGGATTGTGAAAAGGCTTATCCTATTGAAGTAAAATTGTTTGGCGGCGAAGCAAAACTCAAAATTAAAATGTTTGTGACTTATGACAGCAAAGAATATGCTGAAATGGGAGGAAACCCAGACAAAGTTTATGGTGATGACGAAAGCGCGGGGGGTTTGTGGAAGCAAGAAGGGGATGAAATAAATTGGTTAAGACCAATTAAAAGTGATTATGAAAAAACCCATTTGTCAAGCAGTGTTTGTGCTCACGAGCTCAATCACGCTATGATGCGTCAGATTTATCCAGGAGTTTATAAAAATTGGGTTCAGTGGTTCAATGAATCAAATAATTTTACAAAATTAGTTTGGATTGAAGAAAGGCATTTGGTAGGCGACTTTGGAAATCCTTTTGTTGATAGGGAACCTTATGCGCAATTGCAAAAATCAATTTTATCCAATGGCCCCGCAATAATTCCTTTTTCAGCACTCATAAAAGCAGATTATGGGAGTTTGAATGAAACCGAAAGGCATTTGTTTGAATCAGAGGGTGAAGCCCTTTATTTCTTTATAGAATCCAGGTATGAGAATGGATTGCAGCGACTTTTGGTTGATTATAATAAAGGAATTACTTTGCAGGAAGCGGTAAAAGAAGCATATGGGGTAACTTTTGAAGATTTGGAGAAGGATTTTTGGATAGTTGCAAATAAATCAGCCCAGAATTTGGAGAATCATTCCGGAGCAATTTATGGAATAAAAAATAGGGGTGTAAATACTGATTTGGTGGAGAAACTTGATAATTATGAGCCCTTCTTAGCTCTTTTATCCGGTTATGCTTCCGCAGAAAGAGCCGGAATTGATTTAAACACATTAAGAATTGAACAAGCGCCGCCGGTAAACCAAAGTAGTTCTGGGCAAAATAATATTGGGGGGGAATCTTCAGGCGATTTCCCTTGGCCGTTAATAATAATCCCAATTATTATAATAATTTTTATTTGGGGTTTTATAAAACTTATAAAAAAACTCTTTTCAAAGCACTAAGTACTGCAGGACAATTTCTGCCGAGTTAGTTTAATGTTTATTCATCCTTGAACGTTTTATTTTTTATTTTATAATTTAATATTTATTTTTTCTAACAATGACTTGTGTTTCTTTGTTTCTTCTCAAAACAAAAGTATTAAATAAAGCCCTGCCTATATATTATAACAAAATTTTTGTTATGGAGGACTTGATAGCATGGCAAAAAAGAAAAAGAAAAGAGTAGTTAGAAGAAAAAAAAGAAGAGTTGTTAAGAAAAAGAAAAAGAGACGCAGGTAATTTTTTTTACTTGTGTTTTGCAGAACACGAAGTGTTTTGCTTTTGTTTGATTGGGGCGTGGTTTTTACTGCGCTCCTAAGGGCAAATTAATTTTATTTTGTCAAAAAAAGTTTTGTTCTGCTTTTTTATTTCGCTGCGGGAAGTTTTTTTGTTGAAGGATTGCTTTTTAATTCCCTTTTTCCCCTGATTTGACCTTCCACATCAGTATATTTTATTATTCTTGTGTTTGCATGTTTCTTGAATGCATTTCTCATTGCCTTTGTCCTCATTTTCATAGTTAACTCAATGCTTGTATCTAAAGGTGCAGGGTATTGATTGCCACTTTCATTAATCATTCTTACAATTCCAACCGGTCCGCGGGTTTTCTCCCTGTATGGTTTGTCCTCGGGCTTTACTTTGCCAACGGAAGGAGCAAGTTTTTCAGAAGAGAAAAGAATCGCGACAGTGGAATTAATTCTCCGGTTTCTATTAAGCGCTCGAATTTGGTTAAAGGTTCTTATTGGGTGAATCATTTTTGACCAAATGCTCCCTGATAGTAGTACTCTTTGTCGCATACAATAATTACTCCTTCCGCTTATTTTAAGCCTTCCCAGTGCTTTTCTCTTTAAAGCATCCTTTTTATTTGTTTCTGGGATTATTATTTTCATGTCATTTTTAGAGCTATTCAAAAAGAAGGATTCTGTTCAACAGGAGCAAAAAGCGGAGGCGCAGAAGAGCGAAGAAGAGCTTATTCTTGAGGGCGGCGAGAACTCTGAAGTAATTATTCCCGATCATGTTAAAGACGCGAAAGTTGCCGCTGCCGAAGTGTTTTTGGAGAAAAAGAGTGTAAAGAATATATTCAAAGTAACCGGGATTTATGATGTTGGGGTACACATAATGCTCACTGGACTTGTTTTATCAGGGAAACTTAAAAACAAAATGAAGGCGAAGGTTACAAACAAGGATATTATTGTTGAGGAAATAAAGATTGGCTCAAGTACTGTTAAAGAACTTCTCATTAAAGAAGAAGGAACTGTTTTTGTTAAAGCCAAGCACTTCCCAATAATACGCGTGGACGATGAAATAGAGTTTAAGTAGAACTACTTCTAAAAATCTAAATCCCTTTTAGCAAGGTTTTTATAGCATTTCCTGACGTGTTATATTTATTGCACGGGTAGGGAAGTGGTCTAACCCAGCAGACTCAAGATCTGCCCGCTTAGTGCGTTCGACGGTTCGAGCCCGTCCCCGTGCACTTCTGAGCCTTTTCTTTTTCAAAAGACCTGGCAAAAGAAATACTTTTGCAGGGCATCGCAAAACCAATTGTTTTGCAATGAAAGGCTGAGTGCATCCAAAAGAAAAGGTGCGCCGTAGTTGCGGCGCTGATTTTGTGGTTTTATGGAATGTAGACAAAAGTCAAATCTTAAGAATTGTAATTGTTCCTTTGATTGCGAGAAGAAGGGCATTTGCTGCGAGTGCGTGGCTTACCATAGAGTGCGAAAAGAATTGCCTGCATGTTATTTCTCAAAGGCGAAAGAGAAGAGTGGGGATAGAAGTATAAAGAATTTTTTATCCAAGTGAAACTTATTTTTTAATGCATCCCGGCAAATACTTTGGCTCTTTTAATCCGGGGATTTGTTTTACGAGCGGCAAATCATGCACAGAATATTTTCCATAATATAGTTCTTTGACGGAGTGGTTTTTGAGAAATTCCTCTACTTTTAGCATCCCGTTAAAATATAATGCATCCTTAAAGAATGCGCCTCCTTTCTGCTGGTCTTTTATTCCGCGTTTTGCGCGGAGTGTGAGCCTAAACGCCGTCTCGCGGTCAAAGTACTTTGCCATTTCAGTGTAAGTATCAAAAAAGCTTTTTGTTTGGGCCTCATTAATTGCAACTAATCTCCCCGCATAGTCCTTTATTTGTTTTTGGGAGCTTACTCCGCTGAGTTTCTCAATAGTTGCGGCTAAGCCCTCTTCTGTTTCGGTTGTTTCGCGGGAGAAGCCGTGTGCGAGTAATTTGTAGGGCTGCCTAAATCCATTCTCATACCTGTAAATATGCGCCTCTATTTCGTGCGCAATAAATCTTGCAACCATTTCTTTTGTGAAATCCACATCCTTATTGAGTAGTATTTCTCTTCGTGAGTTAATTACCGCAAACATTGAGCCCGCTGGTTCGCGAATAGTAATTTTGTAGTTTAATTTGTCTTTCTTCAATCTGGCTTTTATTGTATTAACCGCCTCATCAAATGTAATTCTTTCCTCGTATTGTTTTGTTTCCTGCTGGAGAATTTTCTTTGCGGCGGAGAGGGATTTTCGCTCAATGCCCCCGTAGTATGCTTCGGAGTTTCCGGCAAAGTTCTCTGTCCCAATGCTCTTTATGAGCTCAATTTTTTCAATTAAATCAATTATTTCTGATTCAAATACAATTCCAAGTTCATCTCTTTCAATTTCTTTTAATAGTTCGATTAGTTCGGATTTGTATGTGTCAAGTTTTGAGCCCATTGCAAAATAAGAATAATCCGGATTTCTCTGGGCATATGTAAAAATGGGGTTGTATTCTTCATTTCTTTGCAGTGCTTCAAAGAACTTTAATTTTTGTGCTTCAAGGTTCTGGGGGTTAATGAATTTTAGGAGGTTTGTTTCAATTACTCCAGCTATCTCAAATGTCTTTTGGTCAAGTTTTGTATAATCCGGGCACTTCATATTCAGAGAAAAGATTATTGGGGTTAATATTGCTTTTGGTTTTGGGGGTGTTGTTTAATAATTTGGGTTTTGGTTGAAGGTTTTTGGTATTCAAAGGGATTTTTCTAAAAATTATTATTTGAATAATTTTTTCTAGTTCTTCTCATCCAGTCCTTTTTTAGCATCAGCCTTTTCCGCGAGTAATCTTATCCACTCGTGTATTACTGTTGTGCCAAGGTATTTTTTGAATGGTCCGGGCATGAAATTAACCTCAATTACCACCCATTTGTTTTTGTATTCCATTAAATCTACTGCGCACATATCCATTCCAAGTGTTTTTGCCGCGCCTTTTGCGATTGCGAGCATTTCGGGTGTCGGGTTTATGAGCTGTGCCGTGCCTCCGCGGGAAATATTTGCCCTCCAATCTCCTTTCTTGCATTTTCTCTTAACCGCAATAACATATTCCCCCACAACATAGCATCTAACATCAGAATCTTTTCCTTTGATGAACTTCTGGGTTGAGATGAATTCCTCAAAGAGGTGTACTGCGTCAAGTATGCTCTCCATTTGTTCTTTTGAATTTACTAGTACAACTCCTTTTCCCGCAAATCCCGAGATTAATTTCATTACAAATGGGTACCCTGTTTCTTCTATCGCATAATCAGCGTACCTTGGTGAAATAAATAATGTGCTAGTAACTCCGGGGATTGCTTTTGTGGAGAGTTTTTGTGCGGTAAAGAATTTGTGGTTGGTTATTTGGTATGCCTCAAGATTTACCGGGCAGTATGCGTTTGTGCTTGAGATGGCTTTCATCACAGCTTCCCCTAAAAGAAAATCCTTTGAGGAGATTCTTGGGTATATTGCATCATACTCCAAAAGGTTTTTTCCTTTGTAGAATAATCCCGCACGGCCTTGGGAGGTTTGTATTTGTATTTTATCAATTGTAACAAAAAGAACTTTGTCAAATTTCTGTCTTGCTTCTTCAAGCATGGAATTAATTGTGGATTCTTTGTATGTTTTTGAGCCGATGATTAGAAGGCTTTTTTGTTCTGTCATTTAATCACCTTCCCTAATGGTGTTTTTTCAATTAATTTCTCAAGCCCGAAGAATTTGTATTTTGGTTTTAGTTTGTGTTTGTTTGTTTTTGCTTTCTCAATTAAGAATGCTGCTGCCGCTTCTTGGAGGCTCTCCGAACTAATTTTGTTAAATTCCGCCCAGGGTATCATTGGCTCAATTTTTACTACTCTTCCTTTTGCCAAGTCCACTCTTGCAATATCAAATCCGCATGCGTGGGCGGCGCTTATCGCGGTCTTGTGGTCCTCTTCACTTAGTTTATATGTTTCTCCGGCAGAGAGTTCGCTTATGATCCCTTCTTTTTGTTTTCTTTTAACCGCAAATACTTTTCTCCCAATTACTGCGCAGGAGATTGCGTCCCCCGAAATGTATTCTCTTAACATGAATCCGTCAGTTTCTGTTCTTATGCTTTTAATGAAGTGATTTAGCTCAGTGCTTGTTTCAACAATTATTTCTTGCTGCGCTTTTCTTCCCACAAAATACTTTGCAATTAGGGGGTAGGAGATTCTTGTTGATACTTTTTCAATATTCTTTGCTGAACCCGAGGTAAGTGTTTTTGGAGTGGGAATATCTTCCAGCGCGAGCGTAACAAATTGGTATGGTTCGTTCATTGCTTTATAATACGCCCCTTTTTTTGCGCTCACATAGCATTCCTGGTCAGTTAGTTCCTCAAGCAGGGGCTCAATGAATGGCGCAAGTGTTGCGCGTACTTGGATTAGCACCGCATCATAGTAAGGGATTTTTTCTCCAAGGGACTTGATTAGTGTTTCTCTTTGTTTACTTACAAGAGTTATTTTTGATACGCGTAAGTATTGGGCATGCGCTCCCTTCTCTTTTAGCGCCTCAACAATTGGGTTTGCAACTCCCTTTTTCTCCGCAATTACTAGAATATCCATCTGCCCACTACTCCGCATATGATATGCAAGAGCATAAAAGAGTTTCTCCTTATTTTTTGGGGCGTATTTTCTTGTGGTTTTAGTTTTGGCAACAATAGCTTTAATAATGCGGATTTCCTTATCGTGGCGTTGTGATGTAATTGGGTAAATCAAAGAAAGTAATTGGGCTTGTTGAGATTGTTCACATAAAGGGCAAGAAGGGGATTGTAAAGAAGAGGGCTCTTTTTGATACTGGCGCCACAAGGACAAGTATTGATGTTAAGACCGCGGCTAAAGCCGGGATTGGTCCGATTGTTTCTAGTGTTCGCGTAAAGAGCGCTTCTTCTTCGCGCGGGTATCTTCGCAGAGCGATTGCTGAAGCGATGATTGTGGTTAAGGGAAAGAAGTTTAAGACGGGAGTAAATATTGAGGACCGCGAAGGAATGCCTTACTCTGTTTTAATTGGAAGGGATATTATTCACAACAACTTTTTGATTGATGTATCAAGGACGCACACAAGTAATAAGGTGCGTGACTCAAAGGATAAGAGCGAAAGAAAGAGAATTACCGAGATGTGGGATAAGCATCAGAATTAAGTTTGAGGTAAATGTGTTTTGGCAAATTAGAATAAGTATTTTTTTGTTTGGTAATTTAAAATAAATATTTTTTTATTTAATGGTTTAGAATAAGCATTGTTTTGTTTGGTGGTTTTGTGGAAGGAATTGAGTTTAAGGAATTGGTTGATACTAATCTTAGTACTATTGAAGAGCTTCATGCGCTTTTTCCGCACTGGAAAAAATCCTCTGTTCAGAAGAAAATTAAAATAACTTCAAGAAGAAGGGATAAGAGATTTGTTGCACAAAAAAACGGGAAGATTATTGCGCATGTGAAAATTGTTTTTGGAAAAGGACTTCATAATCATCGGGTGGAAGTTACTTCTCTTATTGTTGAACCAAAGGATAGGAGGCAGAAGATTGGAACAGAATTAATGAAGTATGTTCTAAAGCAATTGCCAAGCGATAGGGATTTAGTTCTCCTTGCGGTTGATACAAAAAACAAGCCCGCAATTGATTTATATAAAAAACTTGGATTTGAGGAGTACGGACACCTAAAGGGCGCGTCAAAAGTTAATGGAAAGTATATTGATAATTATTTGATGAAGAAGAATCTTTGAATAGTTGTGGCTTGAATAGCTGGGGCAATGGAATTTTGCGAGTTATTTTTGGTGCGAAGAAAGGGGTGGAAGCTTTAAATAGAAGTTTTTCGCTTATATTGAAGGTAATTTTGATTTAGTTTTGGTGTTGTAAATGGTTTTGAGCGTATTATTCCATCCTACTGAGGTTTTCAAGAAGGTTATTGCCGAGCCGGAAGAGTATTCTCCTTGGTTAGTAGTGGTTCTTGCGGGAATCTTTCTTGCAATTATAGGGTATTATTCTTCCACTGATATTCTTGCCGGAGTGTATATGTTCATTGCGAATATTGTGCAGTGGCTCATACTAACTATTTTTGTTTGGTTCTTTGTTTTTGTTCACTCAAGAAAAAGAAAAGGGCTTTCTGAAAAAGGATTTACTCAGAGCGCCGCATGTACCGGAAAACTTTGGACATTAACTCTTGTTACTAATATTATAATGGCAATTATTGCAATCTTTTTTAGGGTTGTTACAGTATTTCCCTTCAATGTTTTAGCATTGATTGGAGTAATAGTATCACTAATCATTACTATTGGGTGGCTTGTGGCATCATATAAGATGCTTAAAGTGCTCTCAGGTATTGGCGGGGGCAAGTTATTTGTTAATTGGATTATTCTACTTATATTAAACGTAGTTACAAGCGCCTTTATTGTTGGCTTAATCGCAAGAGTCTTCTAAAAACCTCCTCTTTCTTGGTTTTTTCTCCATGTTTCGCTATTTGCCTTATATATTGGTTATTTTGGCAATTAAGGGTACCAAACCCCCCTGAAATACTACATAATTTTACTCTTTTTTGGAAACATTTATAAATGAAAATGTGAGGAAAATTATTGTGGTGTCATGAAGAAGTTATGTTCTGAATGCAAGGCGCGTTTCGATGTTCCGGTTGATGACCTAGAAGAAGGCGATGCTATTGCCTGCCCTGAATGCAATTTAGAGTACACTTTAGTTGCTGATAAGAAGGGTGTGTTAAAACTTATTGAAAGTAAAGCATTTGAGATGGAGGGGGAGGAAGAAGACTCTGATAGTGACTCCGAAACCGAAGAAGATTTTGATTCTGATTAAACTAATTAATTTGCATTAATCTCATTTAACCCGTTTTTTCTAACCCCCAAAAACCCTTAAATACTTCCCACACTAACTTAATTATTCATTAATGGTTTTTTTATGGTTCTAAAATTCTTTAATTCATTTGGCAACAAGCTTGAGGAATTTAAATCAATAAAAAAAGGTTTTGTGGGGCTCTACACTTGCGGCCCAACCGTGTATAATTACATTCACATCGGGAACCTTAAGTGCTATGCTTGGGAGGACTTATTGAAGCGTTATCTTCTCTTCAAAGGTTACAAAGTAAAACAAGTAATGAATTTTACTGATGTTGATGATAAGACAATTAAGGGGGCAATTACAAATAATGTTCCTCTCGCGGAGTATACTGAGAAATACAAGAAAGCTTTTTTGGATGATTTAAAATCAATGAATATTCTTCCCGCTGAAGTTTATACTCCCGCAACAGAGTATATTCCTGAAATGGTAAAACTGGTGGAGAAATTATTGGAGAAGGGAGTTGCTTACAAAGGAAATGATAATTGTATTTATTTTTCAATAAAGAAATTCAAGAACTATGGAAAACTTGCGGGGATTGATACAAAAAAACTTAAAGAGGGTGCGAGAGTAAAACAGGATGAGTATGAAAAAGAGGGTGTTGGGGACTTTGCTTTATGGAAGGCGTGGGATGAGAATGATGGGCCCGTGTATTGGGATACTTCGCTTGGGAGAGGAAGACCTGGGTGGCATATTGAGTGCAGTGCAATGAGCATGAAGCATTTGGGGGAAACATTTGATTTGCACACGGGGGGTGTGGATAATAAGTTCCCGCACCACGAGAACGAGATTGCCCAAAGTGAAGCCGTTACTGGAAAAAAATTTGTTAATTATTGGATGCACACAGAGCACTTGCTTGTTGATGGAAAGAAGATGTCAAAATCACTTGGGAATTTTTATACTCTTCGCGAACTTTTAGAGAAAGGGTTTAAGCCGATGGCGATTAGATATGTTTTCATTAATACTAATTATCGCCAGCAATTAAATTTCTCTTTTAGTGCGGTGAAGGATGCCCAGAAAACCATTGAGGGTTTGCAGAATTTTATTTCACGCCTCCGCGAAATAAAAGAAAGTAAATCAAATGATTCCATTGCCCCGCTTGTTAGTACTGCGCTTGATGGATTTACTGCGGGAATGGATAATGATTTGAATGTTCCCGAAGCAATGAAACACATATTTGATTTTGTTAAGAAAATAAATAAACTAATTGATGAGGACGAAATTGGGGTGAGCGCAGTAAATGAAGCCCTTGAGTTCATGAAGAAAATTAATTCAGTAATTGGGGTACTTGATTTCACAGAGAAATATTTTGAGCTCACAGAGGAACAGCAAGCACTCATACTTGAACGTAACCTCGCACGAAAGCACAAGGATTGGAAGAAGAGTGATGAGCTAAGAGATAAATTAAAAGCGCTAGGGATTGAGGTTGTTGATAATAAGGATGGGACAACTCTCGCAAAGCCCCTCAAGTAATTTCATCTCCCCCAGCAATCTTTTTAACCAAGAAAGTGTTACTATAAGCACTGAAAAGGGATTATTTTGGATGCTTTATTGCTCTTTATTCACATAGCGGAGATTATTATTGTTGCCGCGGTTGTGAGTGCGTTATTAAGAAAATTAAAGCAGCCAACTCTCCTAGCGTATATTATTGCGGGGGTTCTAATTGGTCCGTTTGTGATTGGTAGTATTAATTGGGCGTCCTTTGGGATTCCTTTTCCGATTGGGATTAGTTCTATTACTCCTGAAGTAAAGCTTCTCTCAATGATTGGGATGGCTCTTTTAATGTTTTCAATTGGGATAGAAACTTCTATTCATCGTCTCCTCAAAATGGGGCGCTCAGTAGTTCTTGCAACTCTTCTTCAAGTAGGGTTAATGCTTTTCTTTACTTTCTTATTCACAATTCCAACTGGCCTGCTTAACCCCGAACAGGCTCTTTTTGTTGGAGCGATTTTAGCATTCTCTTCTACAATGATTGTGGTTAAACTCCTCTCTGATTCAAATGAACTTAATTCCTTAAACAGCAGGTTAATGATTTCCATTTTGCTTTTACAGGACTTTTTGATGATTTTCTTTGTTCCAATGCTCTCAAACATCTCAAACATTTTTGATGTCTCGGTTTTGTTTAATGTTATTTCAAAAAGTTTGTTGTTATTCTTAATAGCCTTCTTAATGAGCCGTTATATTCTTCCGCGCTTCTTTAGGGTTGCAGTTGAGGAGCAGGAGCTCTTTGTTCTTGCAAGCATCGCAACCGCATTCATCTTTATCGGATTAAGCGAATTATTAGGAATCCCAATTGCAATTGGGGCATTTATTGGGGGACTCGCATTAAGCACTCTCCCGTATAATTTAGAGATATTCTCAAAGATTCGCGCGTTACGTGACTTCTTCCTCACAATATTTTTTGTTACACTTGGGGCCCAATTAAGTTTTGGTTTCTCCGCGCTAAATCCGTGGTTGATGATTGCGATTATTGCGTTAGTGTTTGTGATTAAGCCGCTAGTTTTCCTTGCGCTCTCGTTGTTCATGGGTTATGGAAGCAAAACCGGAGTAAAAATGGGTTTGAGTTTGTTTCAAGTATCCGAATTTGGTTTTGAACTTGCGGGAATCGCTGCAATTACGCTAGTATCAGGAACCCCAATATTTTCTGCGGACTTATTCTCCTTTGTGGTAACAGTAATTGCTGTTTCAATGATTGTTTCCCCTTACATTATGGGTTCTTCAAGCAGGGTGGCAAAATTCTTTTACCATCACTCACGCGCAATCCCAAAGAATTATCGCAGCGGTTTTTTTAGAAGAAAACTTGATGAGTTGGAATCAATCCCGTCAAAGAAATCTCTTGAGAATCACATAATAATTGTGGGGGGTGGAACTGTTGGAAGGGGGCTTGCAAAAGAATTAAAGAAGAGTAATCAGGTTCTTGTGCTTGACCATGACCCTGATGTTGTGGAGCAGGGGCAAAAAGAGGGCTTGCCTTTTGTTTATGGTACATCAGAGAACGAAACCCTGTTTGATAAACTTGATTTGCCTGATGCAAAACTATTCATAATCTCAATTCTTAATCACGCCGAGGCAATTAACATGGTTAGGCAGGTTAAAAGGTACAATCGCAAGCTCCCAATATTTGCTCTCGCGCATTATTTTTCAGATGCGCTTGATTTCTACAAGAGCGGCGTAGAGTATGTTTGTATGCCCTCAGTAATTGGTGCTAATTCCTTTATGCAGAAGATTTCCGAGTTCATTGATACTGGGAAGAACGCAAAAGCGGAGCGCTTTAAGGACGAATTTATTAGTTATCTGGAAGAAAAAGTAAAAGAAGAGAAGAAGTATAGGCAGCGCAGATGAATTTTGTTTACATTAATTTCAATAATTCTTTGCAATTATATTTTTCCAATTCTCTTTTATCCACTTCTCAGATTTTTCTGTAATTTCTTCCCAGCCGTGGCGTGCGAGTTCTTTTTCTACTATTTTCCCTTTGTGCGGGTGGCGGTGTTTTCTTTGGTGGTTTGAGCCGAATCCCTGAAAGTAATGTGTTAGTTCGTGCATTAATACATATTCAAGCACATACTCCGGCACCTCAAGTGATTTTAAGAGGGAATTAATCTCAATAATTGAGCCAAATTGTGCGTTCTCCATGGGTTTTATGTGCCCAAGTGTTCTTTTTGATTTTCTTCCCCACCTTACAACAAGCAGATTAGTTACTCCTCTCTCCGCGAAGTTCTCGCGTATTAGCGCAGCGGCTTTTGCGGCGAGGTACTTATCATAATCAACAGCGGAAACCATGCACGAAAAGGAATGAAAAAGTAGTTAAGGGTTTGGTGGTGCACATTATTTTCTCTTTATTGCAACCATTCGTTGAAGTTCCCATCCTTTTTTTCCAAACCATTCGGAAAATTCTCCATTGTTCCACATATAATAATATGCATTGGTTGTTGGCGGACCACTAATTCCTTCTTTGTGTGTTAGTGGCCGAAATCTAACTTCAAATCCAGCTTGTTTTAGTTTTTCAGCAAGAGCTTCACAGTGCCATTTGACAGCCGTGGAGTAGAGTCGCCCATTTTTTGGAAGAACTCGTTTGATTTCTTCAAGTAGATTAGGCATTATGGGGGAAGCTATTGCTGCATCGCATCTTGCTCTTCCACGCAAGTGTCCTCTGTTTGTAGCATATATCATTTGCTCAGAAAAAAAACTATCTCCGTTTATTACTTTTACGGTTGTTCCTTCAGAAGCAAGTTCTTTCATCCTTTTTAGTGCATCTTTTTGTGTATAAATTAATCCAAGGGGTATGCGACCAGCGGAAGGAACAACATCCACCGCTTCCACAACACGTCTCTTTGACAAGTGTTTTCTGGTTGCAATATTTGACGCTCGCTCAAATTCAGCGCCTGAACCTAAATCTAAAAAGTTAATTACTTTCTTTGGTTTTGGCTTTGATAATAAATTCCGCCACAGTTTCCAAGCCATCAAATTCACTTGCTCGAAATTAATTCAAATACGGTTTTAATATCCCCAAGATTTGAGGTAATATTAATTGTATAATTTCCGCTGAATGCAGCGCTGTTTGGGTTTCTTCTTACAATGCATGGGACTTTTCTTGTGTCCCCCGGCGCAATGTTCTCAAGTACATACATTTTTTTGTTTGTATCAAATATTGCGTTTGGGCAGATATAAATTATTTCCTGTGATGTTGTTGAAACATTAAACATCGCATCAAGCACCTCAGTTTTTCTATTAGTGATTAAAATATCCATTTCTGCTTGCTTTACTTCTTTTGAAATATCAAGCGGATTATCCTTCCATGTAACGCTTATTCCCTTTTCTTCAGGGAAAATGCTGAAATTTGTATTCTCAATTCCTTGTATTGCGGAGGGTAAGAGTAAAACCAATAAAACAATTATCACAATTATTACTGCTCCGATTGCAAGTATTTTCTTTTCTTTATCAAGGTTCCATGAAGGATTAGCTGGATTAGGTATCTCCACTTTTGGGAGGTGTATTCTTGGTCCGTAAAGCGACATGCCTAGATTAAGTTGTTAGGGCTATTTAAAGATTACGAGTGGTGATGATTTGTATGAAAGAAATAACGCTTGTTGATGAAAACAAAAATAAGGTTTCCGCAATTGTTTCAATACCCTCTAATGCAAAATCAGTAGTAATTTTATCTCATGGTTTTGGTTCATGCAAAGATAGAAAGAATTACAAAGAATTTGAAACAGACCTTAACGCCAGGGGGATTGGCACAATAAGGTATGATTATTATGGGCACGGTAAATTATACTGCGATAATTCAAAAAAATCAACTTATTCAGTTACCAAAGAGGTTACTTTGAGTAAAATGGTGGCAAGCCTCAAAAGGGTTGTTGTGTATGTTAAGGAAAGCGGAAATTATTCCATTGGTTTAATGGGAAATAGTTTTGGTGGACTACTTTCACTTATTGTAGCGGCACAAGATTCTGATGTAAAAGCATTGGCGCTAAAATCTCCCGTTGTTGAGCCAATAAGCTTTTGGCGAAATAGATTGGGTGCTAAGGGAATTAAAGATTGGGAGAAGAAGGGCATTATGCATTGGGGTTGTGTTGGAGAGGATTTTGATTTAAATTTTGATTTTTGGAAAGATCTTCAATTATATGACACGCTTGATTTGGCAAAAAACATACACGGCCCAGTTTTGATTGTTCATGGCGGCGCTGACACAATTGTTCCGATAAAACAAAGCCTAACTCTTGCAAAAATTCTTGGTGTGCAAGTCCATGTAGTGGCTGGTGCGGATCACGACTACGGAACAACAAAACAGCACAATGAAATGAAAATGTGTATTGAAGAATTTCTTGAAGAAAAACTGCTTTAATTCCCTCAAGGCAGCGTAAACAACTGGTCGTCAGTAGCCTCAAACACTTTTGCCCTTACTCCGGCGTCAAGCCATGCGTGGGCGTAGGAGAATGCGGCGAGTGCGGTTAAGAGTTCGCCTTTTTCTTTGAAGAATCTAGCATCATTAAAATAATTCTTTGCCATTGAGAGAAAATCCTCCGCGATTGCTTTCTCTTTCTCATTAAGTCCTGTCTTTACTTTGATTTCTTTGAGTGCTTTTGAAGTAAGTTTCTCGTATTTCTCAACTTTCTCAATGAGTTTTTTGCATTGATCCATTATTTCACCAGTTTAGTGCAGTGCGCAGAGAGCCTCTTTTTCTTTTTCATTTGTTTTTCCAAGAACAATTAAACTTTGCGGGAAAATATTGTGTATTTCCTTAAATGCCCTGACTTTATCTTCTCCATAAATGATCTTTTGTTTCTCTGAACTCATTCCGATTAGCGCAACATACTCAAACTTTTTCTTCTTCGTGCTTTTCTTCACATCCTTTTTAGCAATTTTCTCAAGCACTTCAATTGCCTCAATTGTGTTCATCATTCTTTGTGGTTTCTCATCCTTCTTAATATCAAGTAAGCACAATGTATGTAATCCAATCTTTTGGTTCGCAAGGATTTGCTTGTAAAATGTATCCGGTTCAAAGTTTTGGGAGTGATAGCAAATAGTTACGGTTCTCCCGAATTTGTATTCATCAAGCCCGCTCTCCGCAATATAATTTGTGATTGATATTCCTGGTATTACTTTTGTTTTTATCCCTTTTTCTTTTGCATCAAGGAGTAGTTGTATGTGTGTGGTTGCGGTTAGTGGGTTGCCAAACACTAATAGCGCAATATCATTTGAGCCTGCGGAAAGTAGGGCGCTCTCAAAATTCTCCTCAACACCTCTTCTTCCTAACTCCAAAAAGTCTCTTCCAATTAGTTCCTTTAAATCTCTTGAGAACCCCTCTGCGTATTGGGAGGTATATGTCTCAAGGAATATGCTCCCGCACTTCTTTATGGTCTCAATTGCCTCAAGTGTTAAGTGTGAGGGCTTAAGTCCAAGTCCTATCAAATATAGCATGCAAAATCAAGTAATTTAGCTCCAGAAAAGTTTTAATACTGTCGAGGGGTTGTTTTATTATGATTCCAAAAAAGAGTCCGCATAGTGCTTGGTTGAGAAGAGGCACTGTTGGAGGAGCGAATTCGCTTGGGGAAGTAGTTAAAAATTCCGCCCATGGAATGCAAAGAGTGCTGAGAATTCACAACAAAAAAAGTCCTTTTATTAAAGGCAGACCCTCTGGAAAGAAAACACTTGCTTGTTCAGTTCCAGAATTTAGACAAAAAATATTGGCTCTTTTTCCAAAATCCGAAAGGGATAGAACAATTGCGCTGAGTTTGGCTATTGAGATTAAGCGAAATCCGCTGATTTCTGTTCATGATTTGTATGCCCGAGTAGAGAGAAAGTTTAAAATGAAGAAGGGTGGGGGGCATAGGGTTGAGCGTTTTCAACACAAAGCAAGGCTTGAAGCTATTACTACACACCCTGCTGAAAAGATTTTCAGACAGCTTGTTAGAAAAAAGGTGTTTGCATTTGAAAAAAAGTAATGCTTGAATGTATTAGTAAGAAAATCAAGCAAACCCTAATTTTAACAAACTCGCTAAGCCGGTTGCAAATCCAAGTATTGCAAGTATTACTTTCATAAATCCGACAATATTTTTCTTTTCATTAATCTTCGCAAGCACTTTGTGTTTCTTTATTTCACCATTCAAGTAATCATCTAACGCCCAGCAGATTAGCATTGCAAGGATTAATTTTGCTGAGATGAATAAGAGCGGGCTGATATTTAAGAGCGCATTTGATACAACGTGTTGTTCAGAGAAACTAAAATAAGTTATTGCGATACTGCTCGCGATTCCATCAATTCCCTGTCCGAGTACAACAAAAATATTTAATTTGTCGTTTAGGATTTTGTACTTTGTGAATTTATTTATTGCGGCGCATAAGGTATAGCACACTAAAAGAATCGCAATAGTTGTGAGGATTACTGCGCCCCAATTATTGAATCGGGAGAGGTTAAACAAGAGCGGAACAATTGCAACAATTACACCGAATCCCGCGAGTATTTTATAATTAATCTCTTTTTTGTGTAATATTCCTGAAATCAATAATCCAATTATCACAAGAACAAAAGTAAGTATCCATATTCCTGGAGTAAAGAACCAAAATCCAAGTTCAAGTGGATTAGCAGTTTTTACAATCCCGTCAAGCACTAAAATTCCCGCCTCTATTTGGTGCATTATTACTCTCATTGATATTCCAAAGAAAATGTAGGGGATTAGTGAAACAAAGAACTTTTTATTAAAAGTAATTTTTTTTCGCAAGGCAAGGTAAATTATTGCACATGCAATAACAAGCAGTACCATGTAAACCGCGGTATTCACTAAATTATACCCCTGCGTTTCAGGGCTTATAATTGGTTTAATGAAGTAATCATAAACAAAACCACTGGCTTCAACCATGCCAGATTTTAGTATAGGGTATGTTTAAATTATTGATTTCTGAATGTTATTTATGAATCTTAAAGAAGCCTTAATGGAAAAGCTCCCCGCTAGTCTTGCGCCTTTCGCGCCAAAAGCATTTGATTCATTTGGGAATATTGCGGTGATGGAGATACCAAAGGAACTTAATAAAAAAAAGAAACTTATTGGGGAAACGCTTCTTTTGATGAATCCAAGATTTGAAACGGTTTGCTCTATTGAGAGCGACCATAAAGGAAAGTTTCGTGTGCAGAAAGTTAAAGTAATTGCGGGGAAGAAACAAACAATCGCAAAGTATAAGGAATATGGATGCACTTTTTTAATTCCGCTTGGAAAAGTTTTCTTTTCCCCTCGTCTTAGCGGAGAACGAACGCGAATCGCCGGATTAATTCAAGAGGGTGAAGTTGTTGGCGCATGGTTTAGCGGTGTTGGCCCTTATCCAATAATATTTGCAAAGCACTCAAAGATGGCTAGTGCGGTTGCGATTGAATTAAATCCATTCGGGCACAAGTACGCGAAGATGAATGCTGAATTAAATAAAGTAAAAAATGTTGAATTTATTAAGGGCGACGTGAAAAAGGTTTACAAAAAGTTTAAGCGAAAGTTTGACAGAATTGCTATGCCTCTCCCGCATACAGGTTATCAGTTCCTAAAAGAAGCGTTCTTTTGCGCAAAACCCAATGCGGTGATTCACATGTATGAGATAATTCACAAAGGAGATTATTCTCTCCCAGAGTCCCAAATCTTTGCCGAGGCAAAGAAAGCAAAGCGCAGTGTTGAAATTATTTATAGGAACAAAGTGCGCGAATTCTCCCCAACAAAGGAACAAGTTGTATTTGATGTTAAGGTGCTTGAGTAGAGGTGCCTGCAAAGTTTTACTCTATTTGTCGAACATTGAATCAAGTGTTTTAAATTATACCTCTTATAAAATTACTTAGTTTTTGGGTGTGTTTGTGGCTTTATCCAAAGAATACGAAAAGATTCTTGCTTCTATTAAGGTTGGTTCAGAGAATAATCCGCGTAAGCCGGAGTTTCCGCCTGAAGACCCAAAATTTCCTTCTTCTCCGACTTATCAGATAAAAGTACCTGGTTTCTCAAATGTATGGCTAAAAGATGAGAGTGTTAATCCGACAGGGACGCATAAGGATAGGATGGCTTGGGAAATGATTGTAATGTACCGTGATTTTTTGCTTGCAAAGAAGAGGGGGCAAGTGGAAGAGGATTTGCCAAGGTTATCCTTAATCTCAACAGGTTCCGCGGCGATTGCGGTTCAAACTATGCTTAGAAAGTATAGGCTTCCTAATCTTAATGTGTTAATGGATATTTCCACAAAAAAAGAGATGGTTGAGGCGCTTGAGAGTATTGGCTGTGATGTGTATCTGCAGGATTTGCACAAAAAAGCCCTTAATTGGAAAGATGTTTTGGAGCTTACCAATAATGAGAATGGGGTGGATATTACTTCTGCGGATGCGTTTGGTCCTACAACAACTTTTTATGATTGGATGAGTTATGAAATCCTGAATTCTTCGCCAGATTATTGTTTTGTTCCATTTGGTACGGGGAATTTATACCAGAATATTTTGAATGTTAATAAAAAAGAGGTTACTGCAAAAGAACACGATCCTCGTTTCTCTGGGGACGTTGGTGTTTTGCGTAATTGCAGTTTCTTTGGCGCAACAACAAATAACCGCGAATCAAAAGCGGAAAAACTTTATGCTCCCCACAATCCTTTCTCATATTATAACGAGCAGTGGATACATATTTTCCGCTCCGCAGGGTATTGTAATGAGGACTCTGGAGTGTATTTGATTAATGAGAATTGTTTAAATGAAGCCATGCTTTTAGCTCAGGACATTGGGATTAACTGCGAGCCTTCCGGGATTGCGGGACTAGCGCTATTACTTCAAATGAAACACAATATCCAAAAGGATAAGAAAATTTTAATAGTGAATACCGGCAAAACAAAACTGCCAAAGTAGTAAATGTTTAATATTCGCATTGCGTATTTTATTTATGATTTCAAGGAGACTAAAAAAAACCCCAACTGCTCTTTTGGCTTCAAAATCATCTCGGCGTGCCCTTGCCTCAAAAGCTCATCCATTCAAGAATATTCGCAGGGCGTTTAGGGGTTTTAGTACAGAAGAGGCGTGGACATTTGTTGTGAAGTATAATGGCAAAAGAAGATTTTGCAGGATGCACAGAACCCAAAACTCCCAGCCGCTTGCAAATAGATACAAGCTTGTTCTGGATTTGTTTCACAGATTATACCCAAAAAATTCTCTTACTCCTGTTGGTTTAATGAAAATCCCTGCTAATGCGGTATTATCCTATTACCCTGAAGAATTTGCTCCGCATGAACTGCGGGGTGGGGACCCGGCATTTATTGCAAACATGAATAAGAATCTTGAGCGCAGAAAAAAGGGGATGCATAAGTTCCCATTATGGGGGGTTGTAACAGAGATTGAGAGAAGGCAAAGCCATGAGTTTAAAGTTTATCAAACGTATGTGCGAGGTTTTGCGAGGCGCGAACCAAGAGCCGCTCAAGAGCACAATAAATTTGTTCAAAGTATAGCCTGGCCTCTCGCGGATAAAATATTCAAAGAGAGTGGTATTCGTGTGGATTATGCAGGAAATATGAGTAATGTTGGGGGCAATCCATTGTATTTTGAGCCAAAAATCACTTCTCCTCAGAGATTAATTGAGTTTATTAAAACAAAACCAGTGGAAGAGCGGCAAAAGTTAATGCAAATAATTAGGAGTTTAGGTTTTGTTCAATGAAAAAGCGGGTATTTTTAAATTGTTGGACTTTGAATTTTTCTGGTGAGCAAATATGGCATTAAACTTAATATTTTTGGGTCCCCCCGGAGCGGGAAAGGGGACTGTTGCGCAGGCAGTAATGGATAAGTATTCACTTGTGCAATTATCAACTGGGGATTTAATTAGAGCAGAAGTTGCTAGCGGTTCAGAACTTGGAAAAAAGTTAGGAGTAATAATTAATACCGGGCAACTCGTCGGCGATGACTTGGTGAGCGAGATGCTCACAAAGGATTTGGCAAAGAAAGTATCGGAGAAATCATTCAAAGGAATTATTCTTGATGGTTTCCCAAGGACACTCCCGCAGGCGGATATGCTTGAAGGGATACTTGCAAAATTAAATCAGAAACTAACTGCGGTTATTTACATTGAGTCCTCAAAAGAGAGCGTTGTTTCGCGTCTCTCTTCGAGATGGACTTGCTCAAAATGTAAAAAAGTGTTTAATACAATCACAATGCCTCCGAAGAAAATCGGTGTTTGTGATGATGATGGTTCAAAACTAATCCAGAGGGAGGATGATAAGGCAGAAACCATCGCAAAGAGATACGACACATTCATAGAGAAAACAAGCCCGCTCATCCAATATTACGAAAAGAAGGGTTTGCTCCACCGCTACGATGGAAATGTTCCGCCAGGACCATCAATCGCTGCAGCGGAAAATATAATTGCAAAAATTGTTAAGAAGAAGTGAATCTATTTTTGGGGCAAAGCGCCCCAGTTCTATTTTTTTTAAACAAAATCAACATTAATTGCCGTTAGCGGGATAAGTTTATTCTTTTTACAATCAGCAATTGTTGTTCTAAGATCGGGAGTTCTAATTTCTGAGTCTTTTAGGTTCTCAAATTCTTCATAAGTAAACCATTTAGCATCAAGCAACTCCCCTTCCGCGTGCTTTAGTGTTCCACCAATAACTTTCGCCTTGAAAATTAATTTTACAACATTATTTCCGCTTCTGTTGTTCTCGTATACTCCAATTAACCCTTCCAGTTTAACATCAAGGTTTGTTTCTTCCTTGGTTTCTCTTATCGCCGCAGTTAGTATATCTTCACCAAGGTCAAGGTGTCCCGCTGGGTAATTCCACTTTCCATAGCAAATCTTCTGCGCTTCCTTCACCAGAACAAATTTATCTCCTTTGAATGCAATTGTTCCGCAAACTATTCTTATTTCGCCCATGAATTCACCATTATAACTCAATACTTTCTTCAGCCTTTAAGAATTTATACTTAACCCCGTTCTTCTCAAGTTCCTGTTTCATTTTTTCAGTATCTCCAGGGAGTTTTGGATTATCATAGTGAATTGGTATCACAAGCTTTGCCCCTGTTTCTTTTGCAAAGAGCGCGGCTTCAAATGGAGACATGCACACTCCGTGATTGTTGAATGGTAAAAGAGTTATATCACACTTAATTTCATTCTTGAAACAAATAGTGTCTCCGGTGTGGTAAATCTCTTTCTCTCCTACGCTTAGCACATATCCAACCGCTTCGTGAACCTCTTTTTCACCTTTTAGCAAGGGGTAATATCCATGCACCGCTTTCACAATTTCAACAGAAATGTTTTTGGCTTTTATTTTGTCCCCAACTTTTACAATATTAAATTTAGTATTTGGGTAAAACTCAGCCACTTCTTTTGTGGAATATATTTTTGTCTTATTTGTAATTATCTTTCTCACATTCTCCTCATCAAAGTGATCAGAGTGCTTGTGTGTTACAAAAATAAAATCGGGGTTCTTCCACTTTGCCAGGATTTCTTCGTTTACTCCAATAACCCCCGGGTCAATTAGTATTTTTGTGTTTGAGTCCTCAATAAGAATGCAGGATTGCGGGAATTTTGTTAGCTTCATAATAAGTAATTTGGCGCGAAAAGTTTTTATTTGTGCGTTTACTTTATCGCATCCCAAATAATATTATCGCGCGGGTTAACAACGATTCCTTTTGGGGTAATCTCTAACGGGTGGGGGTTTTTGTCGTGTGTTGTTCCCCTCATTTTTCTGACAAATATGCTTCTGTTTGGGGGGCTGAAGTAGAGTGCGAGTACTCCATCAACAACGAATTCCTCTACCCCGAATGCGGAGTAAACATTTTTGTTTGACTGGGTTTCAGAGGTTAAGAGTGTAGTGCAGCCGAATGTTTTGAGTCTGTCAGTTAATTTGAACAGGGTTGTTCTTAGTAAACTTGTTTCCATGTATGCCCCGAATACTGTTGTGGAATCAATTACTAATCTTTTGGCGTTAATTGATTCAACTTCTTTTGCTATTTCATCAAGTTGTTCGGTTAGTTTTTCTTCAAGCCTTGTTCTATCCTTCATAAATTCCATGCTTAAGCGGTAAATATTAAACATTCCCTGGTCTTGGAGTGACTTAATATCCCACTGGAAGCTCTCCATGTTCCATGCAATATCCCTAACATTTCCTTCTAGTGTAACAAATAACCCTGGTTCCCCGTATTGGAGTCCGCCGTTGTATAAGTATTGTGTTGCAAGAATAGTTTTTCCTGTTCCTGGTCCGCCGGCAACTAAAACATTACTCCCTTTTGGTATTCCTCCGCCAAGTAGTTCATCAAGCCCTGGAATTCCTGTCTTTACTCTCTCCAAATCAACACCTTTTTCCTTTATAGTGAGCATTTTCATATATTTAAAGCTTCTTTGTTGGGCGAGAGAGCGGTGCGCGCCTTTTTGGTGTCTTACTAAGAATTAAAAACTAGGGGAGGCTTACTATTATCATGCCTAAGAGTAAAAAGAAAAAAGCGTTAAAAAAAACTGCTGTAGTTTCAAAGGAAAAACAGGCGCAGATTGTTCATGAGGTTGTTAATGCCGCTGAGCATGAGGCTGAGCAAATCCAATTAGCGGAGCAGGGGATAATGCCGCAAGAGGAAGCCGCTTTTGAGAGGGATTACTCAAAAATGGATTTAGTTGATTTGATTGACCAGCCCGCATGGAAAACAATTTTACTTGATTTAGTTGAAACAGAGAAGATGGATCCTTGGAATATTGATGTTGTAGAGCTTGCAGAGAAGTACTTAAAGAAGATTAATGAACTTGAGGGAAATAATTTGCGTGTTCCAGCAAACGCCATCTTAGCGTGCGCGATTTTAGTTAAAACAAAATCAAAGTATTTGAGATTAAGTTCTCTTGATGATGAACAGAAGGGCAGAATAATGCTTTCGCCGGAGCAAAGAGCATTAATGCTGCAGGAAATTCCTGATTTGTTGAGTAATAGGATGGCGAGGGAGGGGCGAATTACTCTTGATGAACTTGTATCAAGTATTGAGGATATTATTCAAAGAACCACCCCCAAGAATAAATCCGCGCGCAATATTCCGCGCATTGAAATTAATTTTGATGCTTCTTCAATAGAAGAAAAAATTGCTGAAATATTTGGATTGATTAAGCAGAAAGTTGATTCGCAGGGGATTGTTTTATTCAAAGACCTTGCGGGCTCGGATAATGTTGATGCGGTTGTAGAAACATTTCTCCCGGTGCTCTTCTTAATGAATAATGGAAAAATTCTTGCATATCAAAACGAGTTCTTTGGGGAAATATTTGTTAAGTTGATTGAGGGCACAACACAGTGAGAATTATGAATCCAAGATTCCCAAAATTTCAGCCGCCAATGAAGCCCACATTTAATCCGGGGAAACCAATTAAGGGAAAACCTTTTTTTGGCGGGAGCCTTGCTGTAATGAATTTGGGAATAGCAACACGCCGAAAAACCAAAGAGTGGTTGGCGGCAAGGAAGGCAAAAAGAAAATCTCATCTTGCCTTCACACGAGAATTAAAAAAGAAGGCGAGGCTTAAACATCAGCATGCAGTCCAAGGGGGAAAAGCTGTTCACCGCAATGATGCTGCAAGGTATGCTGCGAACTTAGCAATAGTTCGGACCGCAATCTCCAAGTTAAAGAAAGAGGTTGCCGCAAAGCATGTTGGAAAATTTAATTCCACGACCGCAATTGCCCGGCATATTGAAGAAAAATTTAAAACAGGCTTATCATGCTCGCAGATAGAATTGTTGATAATGAATAATAAGATTAATGTGTCAATGATGAAATCGCCCCGCGGAGCGGCGCAAAGCAAGGCATGGAGAAGGGAATAGAAGGGTATAGATTTAGCGGCAATTCCCCCTTAAGTGCAAATGATTATATACCTCTTTTTCCCTTTATTTCTCTTGATGGCTAAGAAGAGTACTAAATCAAAGCCCAAAAAGAAGCGTTTCGCGGTAGAGAGAAAACCCTCTGCGAGAGAAATGGGGTTTTTTGCGAGATTAAAGGATGTTTTGCCTGAACAGAAAAAGGAAACCGTGCGCGTAAAAACTTTTATTGTGGAAAAACCGGTTTATGTTTCGGCAAGAGAAGGAAGGGTGCTACCGCCCCCGCAGAAATATGGTTTTTTGGAGGATGGTAAAAAAATTGATTCACGCAAGAGCAGGTATTCAAAGAAGAATGCAAAAAAAGAAGTTTTAGCTCAAGCGGATGAAGAATTTGCTGATGAGGGTTATACTGAGCAGGACGAATTGGCTGGCGAAGAAGGCGCTATGGGCGAAGAACAATTAGCGGAGGGAGAGGAACAATTATCTGAAGGAGAATTCCCTGTGGATGCGGGGGATGAGGGTATTGATGATGGTGAGGGAGTGCCAGTGCAAAGAAATCATCATCGCAGCGGTGCAATGCTTGGCGGGGTTTGGTGGAAGAGAGCATTGTTTTGGGGAATTTTGGCTTGGTTAATAATTCTTGCCGGAGAGGTTGCTCTTCACGCAATTAATTTGGTTGATCTTAATCTTAATCGCCAGTGGTGGGTACTATTAGGAATAATAGTTTTTGTTTCACTAATTTACCACGCGTTTTTTGCTGATAAGCATTTAATTTGAAGTTGTCCGTGTTCTTGGAATTTATATTTAATTTTTTTATTTAATTTAGTTGTTGGCTTTTGTTATGAAGGAAGAGATAAAGAAATTCAATATTGAGTGGGGCAAAATTTCTTTTGATGGTTCCGCGTTACGCGACATTATTTTTGCAGACGGGAAGGTAATGGAGCGTGATTATAACCGGATTAGGGCAAAGTATGATACGAGCCACGTTGTTGATGAGGATGAAGCAAAACTCCTATTGAAAGGAAACCCGCAAGAGGTAGTTATTGGAACTGGTTTTACCGGCGGACTCAAACTTAATCCCAGTGCAGAGGCTCTCCTAAAACAAAGAACCGCATTAATTGTAATGCTCTCTCCGCAGGCGGTTGAGTTATTGAATGATAAATTAAAAAGAAATATTCGTGTGAATGCGCTGATTCACACTACTTGCTGAACACTAACTATGTTCGTTCGAGAAGGAAAATATGTTGCACATAATCTTCGCCGAGTGTTTCATCAGGAAAATGATAAACAATTCTTTTGTATCCTCTGGGTATTCTTGGGATTTTCTCACATGTGAAAAGTATTTTTCCACCTTTTCTTAGAATTTTTTGGCATTGGCTGAGAGCAAGAGTGATATTCTCTGGTTCGCTGTATGAGATGCCGAGGTTGGAGTGAATAAAATCAACAGAGTTTGGTGGAATTTTTTTTTGCAGCAGCAGGGAGTGAAGGATTTTCCAGTTTATTTTTCCAGAAACGCCTCTTTTGTTAAATTCAGGGATTTTTGCAAGCCCGGTTGCAGTGTACCTCACACCAGAAAGTGTTTTTTTTATTGTTTTTGCCGCCCTTCCTGTTCCAGCCCCGATTTCAAGTATATGAAATATTTTTTTGCCCTTTTTTTCATGCAGGATGAGCTTAATCAAATTCCTTCTATAAAATTTATTTAGCTCTCTTAGCCCAGCATCAAAGGTGATTTCCCACCGCCCGTATATACTGTGCGGACTTGTTCTTTGGTCTTTTAGTCTTCCTCGTCTGAGTAGTTCAGCAAGTTCAGTCCTTTTTTTGCTTTTATTTTTCCCAAACCGCTTAATAGAGTTCTCTTTTGCTTTTTGCCTTAACCATGTTTCAAGCCGGATGTTCTTCTCCGTGAGTTTGTGCCTTTGCTCTGCTTCATCAGCAAATTTGTGGTAACGGTCAAAAAGTCTTTGTTCAAGTTGTTGCTGTTTCTTTGTTACCGGCCTGAACAAATATGGTTTTGGCATACATACTCTTAGAATCCGGTTTATTTATTTTTATCTTAAGTAAAGAAACCGCTTAATTTAGCAGTTTCTTCTTCTTTAGCTCTGATTCCATTTTTGGTCTGTCAAATCCGATTATCACAGCGCCATCAATATCAATAACAGGGACACCCATTTGTCCGCTCTTATCAATCATTTCTCTTGCTTTGTCCTGGTTGATTCCGACATTAACATCCTCAAACTCCACTTTTTTTTCTTTTAGCCAGTTCTTCGCCATTACACAGTAAGGGCATGTGCTTGTTGAATATACAATTACTTTTGACATAATCTCCACCCCGTCTTTGAGTTAGAACTTTATTAGTGGCAAGAATTTTAAACCTACTGGCGCAGCCAATGTCCGGTTCTAATTGATATTTTGGTTTTTGCTCTAGAGTTTATACGTCAGAATATTAAATGTATTTAAGGCTTATTTGTAAGTGATGCCTGTGAGTAAGGATGACCAAGTTAAAATGTTTGACATGAAGAAGGACTTAAGGGAGTACTTTCTAATCGCAAAACCCTACGCTCTTTTCTTTGGTTTAGTTGCGTTCTTTGTTCTTCTAATGAGCCTTGCCACAGTTGGAGAAAAATTTATTTTCAAAATACTTTTGGATGAGGGGGCTAATTTTGTTGCGGGGAGTATAACAAAAGCCCAGTTTGTTGAGTTATTACTTTCTCTTGCTCTTGGCTTTGTGGCGGTTTTTCTAACAAAATCCGCATCAAATTGGCTGCGTCTGCATTTTATTAATCGTGCCGAGGGCAGCATGATGCTTGATTTGAAGAAAAAATTCTTTGGGCACATTATTGGGCTTTCATACAAATTTCATACAACTCACAGAACCGGGAGTTTGATTGCAAGAATGACTCGCGGGGCGGGCTCAATTGAAGGAATAACTGATTTTATAAGCATTGGAATTTTTACGCTCATAATTCAAATGATAGTTGTTTTTATCTCAGTTGCGTTTTTTGATTTAATTTCAGCAGTAATGATTATAGTGGTAATGTTTTCATTTATTTTTTATGTGTTGTTTTTCCTTCGTGCGCAACAGAAGGCAAGGATTGCGTTGAATAATTCGGAGGATTATGAGAAAGCGTTTGTGAGTGATGTTTTCACTAATATTGACACAATAAAATATTTTGGAAAAGAAAAGAGGACTTCTTCATTGTTTGAAGGGTTTGCAGCAAAAACAAAAATCGGTTTTATAAAGAATTGGGATTTTGACCGCTGGACTGAAGCAGGGCAGACCTTTATTATTGGCGCCGGAATAATACTCTTACTTTATTTTCCCCTAATAAAATTCATTAATGGAGAAATATCCATTGGTACAATTGCGTTCATTTACACGGTTTATCTTAATGTTGCCGAGCCATTAGGGGTATTTATTTGGGGCATGAGAAGATTTTATCAATCCCTTGCGGACTTTCATTCGCTTACCCAGTATGGGGATTTGAAGAAAGATGTTATGGATAAGGCGAATGCAAGTACTCTAAAAATAGGGAAAGGAAGAATTGAATTTAGAGGGGTTTCATTTACTTATCATAAAAAAGAAGTAATTACTGATTTTAACCTTAAAGTTAATCCTAATGAGAAAGTTGCGATAGTAGGGTACTCTGGTTCAGGTAAAACCACTTTAATTAAATTGCTTTATCGCCTCTATGACTTAAATTCAGGAAGTATTCTAATTGATAAAAAGAATATTTTTAATGTAAAACAGGAGTCTCTTCGCTCTGAATTAAGTATTGTTCCGCAGGAATGTATTTTGTTTAATGACACTATTTACAATAATGTTGTATTCGCAAATCCTTCTGCTCCGCATAAGGAAGTAGTTTCTGCGCTAAAAGCCGCCCAATTATATGATTTTGTAATGGGTTTGCCCGAGAAGGAGAATACTTATGTCGGGGAGAGGGGGATAAAGCTCTCCGGAGGGGAAAAGCAGAGGCTCTCAATTGCAAGAGCAATTTTAGCAAAGAAGAAAGTATTGGTTCTTGATGAAGCAACTTCTTCGCTTGATTCAAAGACAGAGCTGCAGATAAAAAACGCGCTTAATTTGCTTATGAAACACAAAACAACAATAATAATTGCGCACAGATTATCCACTATAATGGAAGCAGATAAGATAATTGTTCTTGATAAGGGAAGAATTGTTCAAAATGGAAAGCATAATGAACTCATTAACCAAAAAGGCATTTACAAATCTCTTTGGGATATGCAAAAAGGCGGGTATATTGAGTAGTCGCATTGAGTAACTATTATACTCAATCTTTTTTGCATCCAACCATAACAAAAAAAGCGCCTTTTTTCTCAAAGAGCCACTTAAGTTCCCCAATTCTTGGCGTTTTAATTCTTGGGCGCGAGGAGATGAATTCAATTTTTTCTCCCTTAAACCATTTATTAATTTCCGAAACACTGTGGTAGCTCTCATGCACTTGCCCGTATTTGTCCGCCGCCCAGAATTTATTTTTGTTTGAGCCAAATAACTTCTCCCCAAACGCAATTCTTTTATCAATATTATTTCCCGCAAACGCGCGAAGAAATACCCTTCTTGCTCTGTGCCGCATCCTCGCATACTTATTGTATAATCCAATTACAATAATTCCCCCTTTCTTCAAATTAGCACACCCAATTTCAAATCCTTTCTTTGCGTTAATGGTGTGGTGGAGTGAGCCAAGCGCAATAACACAATCAAATTTTCCCCCAAACTCATCTTCCTTTATATTAAGAATATTCTTCTCAATAAACTTTGTTTTCTTCGCAACACCAAGTTTTTTTGCGAGCCCCCTTGCCTTTTTTATTGAGCTTAAACTAAAATCAATTGCAGTAATTTTTGCTCCGCTTAGTGCTAATGCGCATGCGAGTTCCCCCGTTCCGCATCCAAGTTCAAGAACTGTTTTTCCCTTCCAATATCCAGCATCCTCATCAAATGTTTTTGCGACCCACTGTGCAAAATAACTTATTTCTTCTTTAGAAGTCACTATGCGTGAAGGGTAAGGGTATTTCTCATACAACTCTTTTACAAGTGCCTCTTTTTGTTTCTCATTCATTAATAATCATCTGCGGGGGAATGGTTAAAATCCCTTTTCTATGTATTTTATTTATGCAAAGAATTATTGGTTTGCTTGATTTGGATTACTTTTACGCGCAGTGCGAAATCCTCCGAAAACCCGAACTTAATGGAAAACCGGTGATTATTGTAATGCCCTCGCTTAGAGAAAACTCCGGCGCAATAGCAACTTGTAATTATGAGGCGCGTGCATTAAAGATTCGCTCAGGAATGTCGCTCTCACTTGCAAAGAAACTTGCAAGTTCGGAAAGTGTTTTTATTAATGCAGATAAGCCGTATTATGAGGAACTCTCACAGAAGGTATTTGAGATAGTTGATTTTTTTTGCGAGAGGGTGGAGCAGGTATCTATTGATGAAGCGTATTTTGATTTAACCAACCCTTCTGGGTTTGATAAGGCAGAGGAGAATGCGAAAAAAATTAAGCAGAGGATTAAATCAGAGCTTGGTTTGACTTGTTCTGTTGGGGTTGGCCCGAATAAATTAATCGCGAAGATGGGTGCCTCGGCAAAGAAACCTGATGGTTTTTTTTTGGTGCGTTTTGAGCAAGTGGATTCTTTTATTTCAAAACAAAAAATCTCTTCGCTTTTTGGGGTTGGTCCAAAAACAGAAGAGATTTTCAAAAGTCACGGGATACAAATTGTATCTGATGCGCGTAAGTTTTCAAAAAAGGATTTTGTTGAGTGGTTTGGGGAAGGAAATGGGGCAAAGTTTTATGAATTTGTATTTGGGAATGATTCACGGGAGATTGAACCGAATAGGGAGAAGCAACAGCTCTCAAGGATGATTACAATGAAACAGGATTCAAGGGATTTTGAGTTCATTAAGCAGAATATTGATTTTCTTTCTGAATTACTTTACAAAAAGCTAGTGGAGTTAAAGAAGAAATTCAAAACTGTTTCACTGATAATTGTTACTGAACGAATGGATAATGTAACAAAATCAAGAACAAAGGACCAGCCGATTGCGTCCCTTGAGGAATTAAAGGAAATGGAATATGTTTTGCTTAAGGATTATTTAAATGAGGCTTTCTCTAATATTAGGAGGGTTGGTGTTCGTGTGTCAAACTTTGATGAGAACACGGGGCTGCAGAGAAAACTGCTTGAATTTAAGTAAATAGTTTGTGTTGAAATTATTTTTGGTGGGATTTGTGGAAAGCGCGGGTGAAAAACAAAGAATTGCAATAAAACAATTGCTTGCTTTAAAAAAACTTTCAAGTGCGCACCGCCTCGCTGCGGACGGGTGGGATGAGGAGTGGAAGGTTCTTGTTGCCACGCTAATGAGCGCAAGAACCACTGATAAGAAAACAATTCCTGTTGCCCAAGAGTTGTTTAGAAAGTATGGTGGAGTTAAGTCCCTGAGTAAAGCAAGTATTTCTGCCATCGCAAAAATAATCCGCCCCGTGAATTTTTATAAAACAAAATCAAGGAATATTAATAAGCTTGCGAAAATACTTGTTCGAGTGTATAATTCAAGTGTTCCGCACGATTTTGAGAAATTAGTGGAGCTTCCGGGGGTCGGGAGAAAAACAGCGAATGTGTTTTTGGCGGAGGTGGGGCATAACACTATTGGTGTTGATACTCATGTGACTTATTGTTCAAGGTATTTGGGCTGGACAAAGCACACAGAGCAGGAGAAAATTGAATTTGACCTAAAAACCCTTTTTCCTCAAAGGTATTGGGGAGAATTAAATTGGATTCTTGTGCGATTCGGGCAGACTTATACTAATAGGCGTGAAAAGAACATAATTCTTGATAAAATTAAGAAGTTAAAGTGAATTTTGGGTTTATGTTTTAGTGGTTTTTGAGTCCTTACAATAATGGTTTATAAACACGTATGAATTTAACTTCATTTGTTGGTGATGATGGAATGGCAAAATCAAAAACAATAATAAAATCAGAAACAATTGTAAAATCCAAAACAATAGTAAAATCCGCTGGGATAAAGAAAACCGATACTTTGGGTGCAATTATTGACTCTTATCCTGAAATTGCCCCAATTTTGGCTAGCGCGGGACTTCATTGCATTGGGTGCCACGTTTCCGCCTACGAATCAATTGAGGATGGCTGCCGCGCGCATGGGATGAGCAAAAAGGATATTGATGATTTAATTGTCTCTGCCAATAAAAGGATTTTTGAGTATGATAAATTGCCGCAGGTTTCTCTCACCGAAAAATCGGTTATTGAGCTTGATAAGAGACTGTCAAAGTCAAAGCCGAAGGGAAAGTTTGCAAGGCTAATGCAGGTATTCGGCGAATTTGATTTTGAAGCAGCCGATAAGAAAGAAAAAGAGGATATTGTAATAGAAGCAGAGGCAAATTCAAAAAAAGTAAGCGTAATAGTTTCTTTGCGCGTTGAGAGAATGCTTCGCGGAGTAAGAATTGATTTTGATGCTAAACAGAATGATTTTGTTGCGCAAAGAACATAATGCGTAAATATTTTGTTAATTGAAAATTCGCTTGAAAGGTTTTAGTGTTTGTTATATTCTAGTAGCTGGTTTAGTTTAGTAGCTGTCCTTTTCCTGTACATATTTCGCCGCAGTGTGTGCCGCGCTTGCCCCTTCACCAATGCAGGTGGCGATTTGTTTTAACTCTTTTTTTATGCAGTCTCCTGCGGAGAATATTCCTTTAACGCTTGTCTCCATTTTCTCATTAACAATTATTCTTCCTTCGTTATCCTTCTTAACATTTACAAAGGATGTGTTTGGGTCAGAGCCGATGTAAATAAATGCGGCGGAGCATGCGAGCGTGCTTTCTTTTCCTTTTTGTTTTATTAAAATTCTCTCAAGCATTTTTGTGCCCTCAAATCCAATAACATTAGTTTCAAGCATTATTTGTACATTCTTTTCTTGGAGTGTTTTTTGTTTTGCGTCCTCCGCAGTGAGCTCTTTTTTTGAAGAAATTAAATAAACTTTTTTTGTTACACCCGCAAGATAAATTGCTTCTTCCGCGGCGCGGTTATCAGAACCTATTACCGCTACTTCTTTTCCATTGTACATTGGACCATCACAGGTGGCGCAGAAATGAACTCCTTTATTTAAAAATTCTTTTTCTCCTTTAACCCCGAGCCATTTGCTGCTCGCCCCAACTGAAACAATAATTGCTTTTGAGGTAATTGTTTTCTCCTGCATTGTGATTTCTTTTCCCTCTTTGCCATCCTTTATGCTTAATACAGTGTCATAGATTATTTGAGCACCCGCTTTCTCTGCTTGTTGCTGTATTTTTCCCATTAACTCCATGCCGTTAATATCCAAAAAGCCAGGGTAGTTTTGTATGCTGTTTGCCCATGTAACTGTCCCGCCGATTATTCCCTTCTCAACTACCGCGGTTTTCATTCCGTATCTTGCGCAGTAAATTGCGGAGGTAAGTCCCGCTGGACCCGAACCAATAATTACTACATCATAATCAGGCACGTTTAATCACGTATGAAGTGGAATGCGTGGTCTTTTTATTCATTGCTTTTTGCCTGAATTATTCCCTCAAAAGGCAAAGTATTTAAGGTTCGTGTGATTACTCTTTGTTATGCCAATTAAATCAAAGAAAAAGAAAAGTTCTTTTGCAGAGGCGGCTAGTTTAGCTGATTCGCTCGCAAGAGATAATGCGCAGATTGATGAGAATTATTCAAAGGAAACTATTTCTGCTCCAAGCGAAGAGATTATTGTTGAAGAAACTATTACTGAATCAAAGAAGAAAAAGGGTTCAATGAAAAAAAAGAAAACTATTTCAAAGAGAAAAAAGACGGTTCCAACTCTTGTTGATGTTGCAAAGAAAGAGGCACTTGAAGTGAAAACGAGTATTGTTGAGAAGAATATTAGTGGTGATGTTTCGCCGGTAGAAAAACCGTTTTTGGGGTTACGCGGAGGATTCTTTGAAACATTCGGCGGACTGCTTGTTGTTCTGATTATTATTGAGCTTATTGTAATTCTAGTTCTTGCCGCAATGATGTTCTTAAAGTAAATCAAATCAGATAAAAGAAATAAACTTCAAAAAAGAAATTATCTTCTTCTCGTGAAGAACCAGCCGATTATTATTCCCGCAACAAGCGCAATTAGAACGGCAATTGCGAAAGATTCAATGCTTATTCCTTGTGCGGTTTGCACAATCTCTCTTGCGGGCGCGTTAATTGCTCCTGCAGTAAGTTGTTCAGTAGTTGAAGCCGTAACGCTTTTCATTAGTGTTGTATCCTGCGCACCCATTGAGAGGGAGGCGTTTTGTATTTGCGCTGACTGCAGGAAAATAAAGATAAATCCTCCCACAACAAATACTCCAAAGCAGAGCATGATTAATACTTTTACTTCATCAAAGAGATTTGGCTGGATTAAATGCCGCCCTTTTTTTGTGAGTTCATAATATTTCCACTTGTGTCCCTCATCAATTTGTTTTATGAGGTCCGCGCCAACGAGTATTTCGCAGTGCTCCTTTATTGTTGAGCTCCCAAGTTCAAGTTTTTGGCTTAATTCAGTTAGGGTTCTTCTCCTGTCAGTGAGATTCTTTAGTATGCTTACCCTTGAGTCCGCGGAGAGTGCTTTAAAGCTCTTCTCATCAAGCACTACATTGTGGTCCATATTAGTATTCCTTCATTTTTTGGCTTTATAACGCTATTTCTTTTCTTCGGCTTTCTCCGCAAAACCCGTTTTTTTGCCGAAGATTCTTATTAGCATAAAATAAATTCCCGCCCCAAGATTTCGAATAACTATATTTCCAATGAACATTGTTAGAATTAGTGCCGCAATTGGGTAAAGCAGCCAGGCGTATTTTGAGAATAATTGAAGCATTGGTAATTGTTTGAGTACCCCTTCCCCCAAATCAACTTTTTGGCTTTTTAAAGTTTCAACAATCTTGTTCTTAAATTCCTGTGAGGTAACATATGTTTTTGTTGCGCCAAGCTGGGAAGCGAGTGCTAATCCATCCGAATCACCCTTTGCGATAAGATTCTTCATTGAATCAAGCCCCTGTATTTGTTCAATTGTCTGTTGTTGCTGTATTGCCATTGCGTTTGCAAGGCTTAAGTTAAACTGGTCGCTTAACACCGGTCCGTTTCCGATAGTATATGTGAGAAGCTCTGGGGCAAAATCATCTTCATATTTTTGAGTGTTCGCGAGAGTAAAAAATATTAGGTAAAGAAAGAACCCTATGCAAACAATTGAAACAATTCTGCCTGCCGCTCCCGCCCCAGAGCGCGCGATTGCCATGTACTTTAATTCTTTCTCCCTTGCCTGGAGATTTTTGAGGCTTATCGGTATTGCAAGTAGAAGTATTGCCATTGGGATAAAGAAATCAACTAATTGCGGGAACAATATTAATGCGCCCGAAATTCCAATAAGCGCTCCAATTAATGCGAACATCATCGCGTACTTAAACAAATATTTTTTTCCAATCGCAAGAATAAATCCTATCGCAAAAGAAGCGCTGAGCAGGAATGCCGCGAAATTAATTGTAAGAACTTCTTTTAGGAGAGGAATTGTGTTAATCGTCAAGAACTGTTCAAGAGTAATTCCTGTGACCGAAAAAAAGTATGCTGATACAATTATCATTATCGCGGCAGCCGCCGCAAAAACAATCCCCTGCATCTTCTCATTCATGCCCAAAATAAGCCCTTTTTGGTATTTAAGGGTTTCTTACTTTTTGCCCCGATAAACCCTTAAAAATTCTTTTGTAAGTGATTTTTGTACTGATTGAGCATGGAACCTACGAGCGGCACTTATTGGCTAGAGATGGAGAAGAAGTGGCAGGGCGAGTGGGAGAAGGCGAAGGCGTTTGAGTTAAAAGATGACTCAAAGAAACCAAAGAGTTATGTGCTTGAAATGTTTCCTTACCCCTCAGGCTCCGGGCTTCACATGGGGCACGCTTTTAATTATACTATTGGAGATATTTTCGCAAGATACAAAAGAATGAACGGATTTAATGTTCTTTACCCTATGGGGTATGATGCGTTTGGGCTCCCTGCAGAAAATGCCGCAATAAAAGCAAATGTTCATCCAGGGGATTACACTGATAAATCAATTGCTAATTTTATTAAACAGCAGAAAGGATTAGGGTTGAGTTATGATTGGAGCAAGATGGTTGTTACTTGTACTCCCGAATATTATAAGTGGAACCAATTCTTTTTCTTAGAGTTCTTAAAAAATGGTTTGGTTTATAGAAAAAAAGCTGCGGTTAATTGGTGCCCAAAGTGTGAAACAGTTCTTGCTAACGAACAGGTGCAGGGCGGAAAATGCTGGAGGCACACGGATACCGAAGTTGAGTTAAAACAATTGGAACAGTGGTTTGTTAAAACAACAAAATATTCTGAGGAACTTCTTGAGTTTATCCCTAAACTAGATTGGCCCCAAAGAATTAAAGTGATGCAGGAGAATTGGATTGGAAAAAGCTATGGTACTGAAATAATATTTGAGATTAATGGGGAGAAGTGGCCAATATTTACTACTCGCCCTGACACTATTTTTGGAGTAACCTTTGTGGTTGTTTCTGCACAACACCCAAAACTAAATGAACTTGTTACTAAAGAACAAAGAAAAGAAGTTGATATTTTCTTAAAAAAAATAAAATCAACTAGTGAGAAGGATGCGATCGAGCTTGAGAAAGAAGGCGCATTTACTGGGAGTTATGCAATTAATCCTATGACAAAAGAGAGAGTTCCTGTTTATACGGGAAATTTTGTTGTTGCTGATTATGGTTCAGGAATGGTAATGGCGGTCCCTGCGCATGATGAAAGGGATTATACATTTGCAAAAAAATATGGAATAAAAATTAAGGTTGTTATTCAGCCCAAGGGAAAGAAAATTGATGTTGCAACAATGAAATCTTCTTTCACCGAAGACGGAGAGCTTGTTGATTCTGAAAAATTCAGTGGAATGGATAATAAGAAAGCAATTGAGGAAATCACAAAGCACCTTGAGAAATCAAAGCTTGGAAAGAAAACAATTAATTATAAGTTCCGTGACTGGCTTATTTCAAGGCAGAGATATTGGGGAACACCAATTCCAATAATTTATTGCACAGAGTGCGGTGCTGTTCCGGTGCCAAAGAAAGATTTGCCTGTTTTGCTTCCAAAGAAAGTGATTTTTGGGCAAGGTAACCCTCTTCTCTCAAGCAAGGAGTTTGTGGAAGCAAAGTGCCCTAAGTGCGGCAAAAAAGGAAGAAGAGAAACAGACACGATGGATACTTTTTTTGATAGCAGCTGGTACTTTTTGAGGTATTGCGATAACAAAAACTCAAAAGCCCCCTTTGATAAAAAGAAAATTAAGTACTGGCTCCCAGTGGACCAGTATATTGGCGGTGCAGAGCACGCATGTATGCATTTAATTTATGCAAGGTTTTTCACAAAAGCTTTGCGTGACCTTAATTACTTAGAACTTGATGAGCCGTTTGCAAAATTATTCAATCAGGGCATGCTTCACGGTTCTGACGGCTTTGTAATGTCAAAGTCAAGGGGAAATGTTGTTCTTCCTGAAGAAGTAAGCAAGACTTATGGTATTGATACTGCAAGATTGTTTCTTGTCTCACAGGCACTGCCTGATAAAGACATGGAATGGAAACAGGACGGGATTGAAGGTAGCTTAAAAATTGTAAATAAAGTAATTTCATTTGTTGAGAATGCAAAAATAGGAGAATCAAGTAAGAGAATTGAGAGTAAAGTGAATAAGGCAATTAGGGACATATCAAAGGACATTGAGGAGTTTCGCTATAATTTTGCAATAATAAAACTAAGGGCGCTTTTTGATTCAATGGAGAAAGAGGAAAAGGTTTCAAAAGAACATTTGGAAGCATTCATAAAATTACTTCACCCTTTCTGCCCACATATTACTGAAGAGATGTGGAGTAAATTAGGAAATAAATCTCTGCTTAGCCTTGCAAATTGGCCAATGTTTGATGAGAAATTAATTGATGAGCAATTAGAAAAGATTGAGAGTGTTGTTTCACAACTCCGCCTGGATATTTTGCGCGTAAAAGAGCTTGCAAAACTTGAGAAAGTATCAAAAGTTAAGATATTTGTTGCTCCGCAGTGGAAATGGAGGGCGCTTGAGATAGTAAAAAAAGCGGTTGCAAACAAACCCGATTTTGGCGCGGCAATGAAAGCATTAATGAGTGATGCACAAATAAAGAAATTTGGTGCAGAAGTTCCCGCGTTCCTTAAAACCGCAATGAATCGCCTTGGCGAAATCTCTAACATCGAGAAGTTTGATGAGGTTGCTGTTCTTAATGAGGCAAAGCCGATGCTCCAAAAAGAATTCGGTTCAATTGAGATAATTAAAGCAGAGGACTCAAAGGAAGTTAAGGCAAAGAATGCTTTCCCTGGAAAGCCTGCGCTTTTGATTGAGTAAGAGATAGTTATGAACACAAAATCTGCTTCTGATGTGATTGTTTTTGGTGAGCCTCACGAGGGAGAGGAGAAGAGAAGAACTATTTCGGCGGTAATTCAGAGAAAGAGTGATGTAAAGTTCTTGTTATTAAAATGGAAAGAGTTTAATTGGATTTCTCCATGTGTTGGAGGAATTGATGGTGATGAGTCCCCTGAAGAGGCCGCGGAGAGGGAAGTGTTTGAAGAGACTGGCTATAAGGCAAAGGCGGTTAAGCGTCTTGGTGGATTAATTGAATCACATTTCTTTGCCGCTAATAAGAATGTTTGGAGGCATAGAGTAGACCAGCCAGTACTTTTGAAATTATTGAGTGAAAAAAGCGAGGGTGTGGGTGAAGAGGAAAAGAAAAAGCACGAAGTGATCTGGCTTAGTGCTGATGAGGCGCTACAGAAAATGACTCATAAAGACAACAACATTGGGATTTGCAGGTTATTGGGCATTGAGTGGAAACCTTAAATTCATTTAATTCTTTTCTGTTTTAGAACCATTCTTTTTTTTGATTTAGCAAGCCCTCTTGCAATTCTTTCCACTTCAAATCTTCTTCTTTCATTTTTGGCAAACATTCTTCGTAATTCTTGGTTCCCCTTGTCGTTTGGCGCAAAGTATAATATGTTGGATTTTGGCAGCTTGAGCCGTTTTATCATTTCTTCGGCGTGTCCGGTGTGCATGACAATGATGTCCCTGCTTGTAGTTCCCACAAGCATCCTTTCCCATTTCTTTTCGCGCAAATCCAAATTTCTATAGGCAGGATATCCAATTGAGTTTGGCCAGTGAGGATTAGACACTTCTTCGCTAAGATCTGGAACTCGTACAACTTTAGCCTTCTTATCCAAAGTAAACTTGAATTTGGGTCTTTCATTCTTGTCAAGTGGGATAACCTCCACTCCATTTTGCTGTGCTACCCTCACAAGCAACTCAAAATCAGCGAAAGGGTCGATCCTTAAATGAGTAATATCGTTCATCTCAATAAACAGGCGTTTTTTTCCTTTAATGACCTGCCTAAACTGATCCATTGCTTTTTCCACTTCTTTACTCGTATGCGGCAAAGCAAATATTACTGGTTTGTTGGGTTGAATTAGCATATTCTCAAATTATACCCGCAGTTGTTCTATTTATAGCTAACGAAAGGAATTGTTTCGTTTTATATATTTTTAGAGCTATCTTTAAATACTTTAAACTCATTTTACTCTTGAAGAAGATTGATTGAGTAAGTAATTCTTATGGTTACTATAAAATACCTGTTGGCAAATTTAAAAGATTCGCCGGAGTTAATCAAATTCTACTCAAATTACTCAAACAAGAATTTTTTATCAAAGCGAATTGAGTGTTATATTAAATATAATTACGTTTTCGTTGCGAAGGTTGATGAAAAAATTGTTGGTGTGCTTCAATCTTATATAAAAGAAGACAGCGGGAGCGGTTTAGCGGAATTTGAGGAAGTGTTTGTCCTTGAAGAGTATAGGCATAGGGGAATTGCGCTTGGCTTGATTAAGCATGCTGTCTCAAAGATTAAGCAAGAATTCTTGCGACTTGGGTCAAAGCCTAGGAAAGTGTATTTGTTTGTGAGCGCAAATAATATTGCTGGAATTAGTTTGTACAAAAAAGCTGGTTTTAAACAAATAACAAAGGTTGGGCCTCTATTTGATGATAATAAAGAGGAATTGTTTTTTTGTTACTCCTTTTAAGCTATCTTTAAATACTTTAAACTCTTTCTACTTCTGATAAAGTAAGTGTTTTTATGAATCGAATGGAGAAGGAGAAGGTAATTGAGGCGGCGCTTTTTATGTCGCCAAAGCCATTAACGCTTGAGGAACTTAATTCTATTGCTGAAGTGAATTCCCGCCTTGAAACAAAAGCCATGCTCACAGAATTAATGAGTTTTTATAATTCACGCAAGAGCGCGCTTGAGATAGCAGAGACTCAAATTGGGTATCAAATGAGGGTAAAGGAAGAGTATGAAGAGAAAGTACAGCACTTTGCGCAGAACACAATGTTTAATCGTGGAGTAATGAAAACCCTTGCTTTAATTGCGTACAAACAACCGATTAATCAGTCACTAGTTGTTCAATTAAGGAACAATAAGGCTTATGATCACCTAAAGTTACTCCTCGAGCAGGGTTTCATAAAGAAGGAACCAAAGGGGCGAACATTTGTGCTCTCAACAACCACAAAATTCATTGAGTACTTTGGAAAGGATTTTGGTAAGGGAACAAAACCAGTTGCCCCAAGCGCCTCCGACCTCCGCTCAACAATAAGCACGGAAGTTAATGAAGTAATGGAGCAAAAAGAAGAGGGACAAGAGGCTTCTGAATAATTACTTAACCTTTTTGTGCATTGCGATTGTTGGCATTGAACCTTTTTTTAGGCCCTTAAGTGGGGAGTGCGGAATTAAAAATAAATTTCTGGGGGAGATTTTAAACCCCATTCTTCGTGCGGCAAGAAAAACGCGTCCCTTTCCTTGTAGTGTTGCATCAGTTGTGATTTTTTTGCAATTAAGTTTCTTTGCAAGTGCAGTCACTTCTTTCATTCCTCTTTTTGCCAGCCTGCCTGCTTGCGTGCCGCGTATTCCCATTACATAAAGTGAATTCCCATTCTTCTCCGCATCTATCTTAAGCTGAGCTCCATCTTTTCTAATGAATATTTCCCAACTCTTACTTGATATTTGTCGAACTATGAATTCATCCATATTATATTCCTCTGTCAATAATATTTAGACTAATTTTTGCTGTGTTGTTCCAGCATCATCAAGCGCTTTTTGTATGGTGCTCCAAAATATTCTTGAGAAGGGCGGGAGTTTATTATATTTCTTAACGTATTCACGCAAATAATTTTGTGTCTTTGGGTCGCTTGGGTAACCGCTGCCAAAGTCTCCATATTCCTCCGCGAGTTTTTCAATTTCATCATCACGCATTACTTTTGCAAGAACACTTGCGGCGCCAACCACAACATAATTAGAATCCGCTTTATTCTCCGCGATTATTTTTGTTTTCGCGTGTGATTTATTCAAATATTTTCTAATTCTTTTCTCAAATGCGCCCTTTACTGCATCCGGCGAATCAATATAAATAATCTCCGGCTTTTTCTTTAACCCGTTAATTAGCTCCCCTATCTTCATTGCCTCTATTTCATTAAGCGAGTGCTGTGCCATTAAATCATTTATTTCAATTGGCTCAATCACCAAAACTTTTTGCTCAATGCAATGCTTTTTTATTTCGCTAATCAATGCCTTGCGTTTATTTGGGAGTATTTGTTTTGAATCCTTTACTCCAAGTGATTTTAGTTCTTTTTCGCTCTCCTTCTCCATTACCGCGATTCCAATTGTCATTGGTCCGAAAGCCGGCCCTCTCCCCGCCTCATCAATTCCCGCGATTAACATTTGACTCACTTTAAATGAATTAAGTAATAAGGGTTATTAAAGAAAGTGATGAGTGAAAATATTAAAAGAATTATTTTTTGTGGCAGTGTTTTAGCCAAAGTTTTTTGAAGAATGGTATTGTGAGGGTGGAGAGTAAGAATCCGACTGATGGAACTATTGCGTTGAGCCACGGCTGTGGAATATTAATATAATTTAAATAAATTCCAATTGCGAGGTAAGTGAAGATAATTAACAATGCTCTTCGTGTGTAACTAACTTCCCACGCTTTGTCGCTCTCAACTCGGTTATTCCTTGCCTCTATTTTCTTTATTCTATCCTCAAGCGAGCTAATATTAGTCATAACAAAACCTTATCTTATATCAATTAGTATTTCTTTCATTCTTGGTCTTTGTCTGTCGCATGTTGCGCATGCATCTAGTGCATCAAGGCAAAGTACTTTAGCTGCTTTTACTTTCTCAAGTTTTGTTAGTTCCGCATCCTCTGCTCTTAGTGCAGTGAAAGCAACTTTTAGTGCATCAACAGCCTTCTTAACTGAAATAACTGCCATTTCTTTTTGTGAGTCGCTTGGTCTAAGATTTCTATAAGTGTGGCAAAGCATACAATTTCTTTTTGTTGAATCAAAGTAAGCTGATAGTGCTGTTTTCATGATAAATTATATAATGTAAAAGAATAAAAACCGCTTCTTTGGCCCGTAATAGCGGGGGTATTGGGTATTCTAATAGTTGGGTGAGAAGAGCCAAAGAAAGTGAATAAGGTTTTAGTAAAACCTGGTGTTTATGCCACTTTGAGATGGTGTTAAAGAAAAAGATAAGAGGCTAGTGAAGTCTTATGGCTTTGTTATATGTACGACGAGGTCAATGTATTCCATGTGTTCAAAGCGCTGGGCTACTTCTCTTGTTTCAATCTTTATTTTTGGGAACCTTGCTCTAAGGTTTCTAAGAAGCTGTTTGCTTTCCTCTCTTGTGAACTGGGTTCCGCCGGGCATATATGCTACTGGAAGGATTGTAAAGTACTCCCCGCCCGAAGCAAGATCCAGGATAGTTTTGCGCATTGAGTGTGCCACAATTTGTTTTGGCAAGTGATAATCTTCATCATATGCATCAAAGATTAGGTGGAATTTTCTATTATACCGTTGCCTTAATCCCACACCTATTAATGGGGAATCTATGTGTTCTTTCATTGTTTTAGTATAATTATTGCCCACACTTATTGTAGTTAAATGGACTGGCCTGGATTTTGGGTCAAGATCTCTTCTTGCAAAATTCTTTAGGTCTTCGGCTAGGCATTTCCCGACTCCTTTCTCAAGCACATACACAGGTCCTTTTCTCCCCTTACGCATTGCTTGCTTGTACAGCGCATGAAAAAATCCATTCTGGTAAGGTATTTGAGTGAATAATCTTTGGTTGTTATAAAAGATAAAATTGCCGCGGTCTCCGTTATCCGCGCGCCTAATAGTTCTAATAGTCCTAGCCAATAATTTCTTCGCGCTCTTTGATAACCTGACCATGTGGAGATATTATGTTAGGATAAATAAATAAGTGTCGGTTTAGCGCTAAGAATTTAGAGAATCTAAAACTTCGCAAGATATTATTCAATTTAGATATATTCAGTATAAGGTTTTTCGTAATCTACTCCATCAGTATTGCTTTTTGTCCAATCAAACAAAAAGATTGTGTGATTCTTCTTGTCATAAAAAGCATTTGATGAATGAACTTCATCTATTCTTGTGTGCCATTGCACTAGATGCCCCAACTCTTTAATTGCCTTCTCCACGGGCTCTCGGCTCTGCGGTTCCATTTTTGATACTGGGCAAACTTATCCAACATAATAAAAGTCACTTATTAGAACTTTCTCTGAAATCAGGTGGGGTTTGATTAGCTTTACAGTATAACCTTGCCATTTATTCCCGTGTTTTTTTAAGAAATTATCCAGCGCGTGTGTTTCCTCAATTGCCCCTTGGGGATATACTTTTCCAGCATTAATTTTCACAAAGAAAGAGTGTCCTCGTGTTTTTACACAAAGCACTGCCTCGTTTCGCCCGCCTTCGTTTAGTTCAGCGCAAATTTTTTGAATTGAAACACCGATTTTTTTGTCAACATAGCATTTGCCTTCAACTAATCTGTTTAGATTTTTTGAGGCAACATTTATTGCAGCGTTAAGAACCCCTTTATTGTGTTTTAAAAATTCACGAAACTCAGGGGAAACAAAAGTTGTTGTACCGTATCTCCCAAATCTATACTTTCGGTAAGCCATATCTTCGTTTGCTAGTCTGCAAGGCATTCTTCCATCAATCTTTACTATACACGACTTTGGTAAGTTTGTGCCATTTCGCTTCATGAAAGAATAGTATCTTTTGTACTTATATACTTTTTTGAGTTAAAAAATACAAAAAGTATTGCGAATTTCTTCGCAATACCAAAATTAGTTCTATTTTTTTGCCAAATTATGCCGCAACATCTATTGAGAGTCTCTTCTTGAGTTCTCTGTATCTGTTTCGGATTGTGACTTCTGTTACTCCCGCAACATTTGCAACTTCTTTTTGGGTTCTTCTTTCTCCCTTCAAGAGTCCTGCGATGTATACGGCTGCGGCCGCTACACCAGTTGGTCCTCTTCCTGAGATGAGTCCCTTCTTTATTGCTTCCTCAAGTATTCTGCGTCCCTCTTCCTGTACTTCTCCGCTGAGGTTAAGTTCGCTTGCGAATCTTGGGATATAGTGTATTGGATTTGTTAGTGGAACACCCAAATTAAGTTCGCGTACTAAGAAACGGTATGTTCTACCAATTTCTTTTTTTGTTAGTCCGCTTGCTTCTGCCATTTCGTTTAGGGTTCTTGGAACATGGTATGTTCTGCATACTGTGTATAACACAGCAGCAACAACCGCTTCAATTAATCTTCCCCTAATGAGTCCTTTCTTTACGGTTTTTCTATAAAGCAGCGCAGCAGCTTCAACGAGTGTATCGGGTATGTTCAAATATGATGCAACTCTTCTCATTTCTGTTAGTGCGATTGAGAGGTTTCTTTGCATTGAGCTTGATACGCTTGCTCTTTTGTGTCACTTAATTAGGCGGTACATTTGTGCGCGTCCTTTGCTTGAGAGTTTATTTCCGCGTAAATCAGTTCCTCTGCGGTCAATCATTGTAACTAATCCCTTATTGAGTTTAACGTACTTCATCGGGCTTCCGCCTCTTGATGAGTCCTCGGAGTCTTCAAAGCTTCTCCACTCTTTTCCTGTGTCAATCATTTCTTCTTCAGACACAATGAGTCCGCAGTTCATGCAAACTGCTTCTCCTTTTCCATGGTCTACGCGGATTTTTTCGCTACCGCATTCAGGGCATTTAGTTACCAAATCAATCGCCTCCAAAATAACGTGTGTTGGGCACTAGACTTTGTTCTTCTAAAATCAAAAACCACAAAAATAGTGCTTAATTATATAAAGGTTCTATGGGCAAGTTTATAAATGTTTCCCAAAATGAGAAAAATCACTATAATTTGAGCTATTGCGAGTTTGAGAGGTTTAAATGGGTTTTATTATTTCTTTTGGTGTGGCAAGTTAATCCTTTTATACTTTGGCGGGGGTGTTTTGGTATGGTTAAACATTCTACCGCTCCAATTCAGCTTTCTTTGAAGTTAAATCCTGGCCAGGTTCCTTGGAGAGGAAAAGGTAATGTCTTTTCTTATTTTAGATATTACGAGAAAGTTAGGGGCGCGGGCAAGAAAATGCAGGTAAGGGCAAAACAAATCTCTCGTCCTAATCGTTTTCCCTCACTTACTGCTTTTCTGAGAAAAAATAGGGGTCAAATAAATATTTTTGCTGAAGTTGGCGCATCGAATTTGATTGGTGCACCGATGGCTTTTGATGCTAGACAAGCATTAGGCAAGAAATCCAAAGTGTTTGCTGTGGATGTAGTAAAAATGCCAAATGAATACTTTAGAGGAAAACAAATCGAGCCTTTACTACATGCTATCTCAAGAAAACCATTGCCGTTTAAGTGTGATGCGATTCGTTTCACAAACACTTCTATGTATATGTCAGAGGGGGATATGAAAAGGTCTGTTATAAATATCTGGAAAAGTCTTAATGAGGGGGGTGTTTTGTTAAGCTCTAATTCTGGAAAAGTTTTTATTTTAAGAAAAACCAAAGATGGTTTTGAGGAAGTTCGTGGTTGGAAAAGTGAACCGACAATTATGGCGCCCGATTTGATGATACTTAGCTTGCGTCATTTGGATAGGTTGGCATCAAATAAACTACCTCAAAACAAGAAGTAAGTTTTATTCAACAAACTCAGCGTTAACTACGCCTTCTTGTCCTGGTCTGTTAGTTATTCTTGCTAGTTTCTCTGCGCCATCAACTTTTACTCTGATTACTGCGCCTTTAGTAGAAACATTTGATCTAGCGAATAATCTATTAGCATCATTTGTTTTAACTGAAACGATTTCGTATTTAGCAATTTTTCCTTTCTTATCAGTAACATTAGCGTTTTTTACAGTTAAAGCTCTAGTTTTGCTTGTGTTTCCCATTCCTGCCTTTGCCTCTATTTTATCTTTTGTAACGCTTGTATCAGTTTTAGTTAATGCAGCTGCTCCGCCTTTTGATGCTAGGAGTCTTGAGCGGTTATTAATAGTATTTCTTCTTCCGCCGCTTGCTTTCTTATCGCTTCTTTCGTGCCACTGTACCATTATATCTCACCAAACTAACAAAATCCTGCACGGGCAGGTTTTTAAATGTTTCAAGGGGGGCTTGAAAAAGGAGTTTTATATTTTGCGAGGGGGCATTTTGAGTTGTGAGGGATTAGTTGAAACCCTTCTGCCAAATAGTCTTCCATTTGGCATGTAGTGCACCTCTTTTTGTGTAACTGCGTGCCGCATTCCGCCGAAGAGCTCAGTAGTTCTTCTCTTTAACTCGCCTTGTGCGTTGTATGTTCTTGTGACTGTTGAAGAAGAGAGTAATCCGGTAGGGCTATGGGTGGTTGTTCTTGTGTGAATAAATCCATCTTTACGGGCGCCAAATACATCCGCGACATATCCTGCTCCGTGGTTACGCTTAATTTGAACCTGCCCTTTTAATTTAATAAATTTCATATCCTCTGTAGTAAGTCTTCTCTTTGTGGCTTCCTTTAATTTTCTCTCTGCAAATCGAAATGGTGTTAGTAATGAATCAAGAAAACCCATTTTTATCAAAATAATTATGTGATTGGAGATATTTAAATCTGTTTGGATTAAGGGAGTTTCTTAACTGGTTTTGTGATTATTATTACTTCATTTGTAAGGCGATAATCATTTGGTCCTAATCCGTTTTGTGCGAGCATCATTGAAAGTTCTCCGCCAAAACCGCTATGTGATTTTGAGAAGTGTATTACGGCAACTCCGCCGGGTCTTAAGAGTGTAATTGCTCTTTCTATTGTGCTTATTGGTGCTTGTCCGTGTATTGCGGGACCAAAGTGAGAGAAAATTAAATCATATTTTCCTGGGACGCGTGTTGTTAGAAAATCTCCTTCAATAATTTTGTCCACCGCGTGATGAAATAAACGAGTTTTTGTTTTCTTCAATTCAGCGGGATCTGGTTTTTTTAGCACAGTGCCCGTAGTAAATATGCTGTTGCCAAACTCTGCTTTTAGTTCGCTTAGTGCTCTGCCATTTCCACATCCATCATCAAGTACCATTAGTTTTCTTCCATTTTTTGTGCCGGTCAATCTCTCTTGGATTTCTCTTCTTATTCCAAATTTTAGTCGCCTCTCCACATTTGCTATTGGGGTGTTAAAATAATTCCAACTCCCTTTTCTATCCTTCTCAATACTTTCGTCTAGTTTAATTTTCCATCTTAGGGCTCTTGGATAATCAGGAGGGGTGTTTATTGTCTCAACTAGTTGTCTTGTTCTCTCTGGTTTGTTTAGAATTCGAAACGGTGCTTTTGTGGCTTTACGATTAATCATACAAATAAATTACTCATTGTAGTATAAATTAGTTTTTGGCGGGTCAATTGGTGCAAGTTATTCATCAATTGGCTCTTCATCAATAATTACTTCTTCATTATTCTCTTCGCCCGCGCCCTCGGTACTTTCCGCGTTTTCGGTATCCTGCGGCTCAAGGTAAATTGTTTTCTTATCATCATACTTCTCCTCAAGAACTTTTTTTATCATCCTTGCTTTTTTCTTTCCCAAGTTCTCCACACTTTGAAGTTCTTTTTCACTTGCATTTGCAATTGCTTTTATTGAACCGAATTTCTCAAGTAATCCCTTTGCAAGCAGCGGTCCAACGAGAGGAAGCCCCTCGGTGATGAATCGTTGTTGTTCGTCAAGTGTTAATCCTTTTCTTCCCACGCGGAGGCGAACTTCTTTATCTCTTCCAATTTGTTCGCGTTTTGCGATAACATATAAGTATTCCGCAGTCTCGGAAGAGTTTTTTGTATTAAGTACGGGCACTTGATAATCAAGCGCGATTGAGGTGAGCGCGCCAATAATTGAGTTTTTGTGAATATTTCGGATTGAGTAAATCTCATCCATTTTTCCTTCAAGAATTATTAATGGTTTTGTATAATTTTGTCGCATATTCATTATTTGTGAGAATAATCTTCCATCTATTATTGAGCTCACAAAATCCTCTATTGTTTTTCTCTCCACGCACACATCCTTACTTAGCACATAATCCCCAATGTCAAGTGGCTTTTGAATTATTTTCACATTCTCTTTCTCAAAGAGCATTTTGTTTACGCTTGAGGCTTGTTCGCGTGAGTCAACAAAAATAATTATTTTTCCTTCATTATTTTCTCCAAATGTTGAGAGCACGGTTTGCTGGGGCATTAATTCATGTTTCTTCATTTCATGGAGGGTTTCCTTCATTTTTTTTTCTTTGTGCCGTGCGGTCCAATAGAATGCCTCATCGCGTGTGTTCTTTGCCATTAGGATTATTGCTCTTCCTTTCCCAAATCTCCCAGTTCTTCCGCGGCGCTGGATTGTTCGTATTTCACTTGGCACTGGTTCAAAGAATATTACTAGTTCTACGCTTGGAATATCAAGTCCTTCCTCCGCAACGCTTGAGGAGACAAGCACATTGTGTTTTCCTTCTCGTAATTCATTTAGTATTTCCTGTTGGAGTTTTTGATTCATTCCTTTTTCTTTGCCTTTTGTCGCCTGCCCGATGAATTTTGTTGCCTTTATTTTCTCTGCGCCCTCGCCTTCTGTTGTGTTCAAAAATTCAACTACTTCCCTAATTGAATCACGGTAGTGATTGAAAACAAGTATTTTGCTTTCTGGGTCGCGTGTTATTTGCTCAAGCACAATTTTTCTTAGTTCCGCATACTTTGGGTGCTGGACTTTTTGTTCAAATAATTTGTGTGTTAATGCAATTGCTTGTTTGATATAATCATCAATTATGATTGAGCGCGCCGCTTTGCTTTTTCCAGCCCGCGCTTCTTCAATTAATTTATCAAAATAATTATTCAGCGCGCCTATCCCCTGTGTTTCAATTAATTCCTCTGCATGAGATACTTTAAGCAGTGCCGCACATTTGCTTGCGGCATAAAATAAACTTGGTTGTGTTGCTCCATGCGCAGTTATCCTCTTTCGAATATTTGACTGCATCTCAAGGAGTTTGAATTTGTTCCAATACCTTCTGTTTTCAGTTACAGCAAATCCAAGCCCTTTGAGTACTTTGAGCTGGGAGGTTTGGAATTGCTCTAAATATTTTTTTATTTTAATAAAATCCGCTGGTAAATCAACTTTCACCCAATCAATTTCTATTTCATTAACATATGGTTTTACATCCGCATCATTCTGGTCCTTTATCTCAATATTTTTTATATTCAAATTTCTGCAAACATCCTGTATGTGTTCCTCTTCGCTTCCCGGGCTTGCTGTAAGTGCGAGTGTTAAGCAATTTGGGTTTTGTTTTTGGAGCTGGAGCGCGACAAACACATATGCATAATCCCCGACAGCTCTGTGTGCCTCATCAAAAATAACTAATCCAAATTCCTTTAATGAAATTCTCCCCGCGAGTAAATCATTCTCTATTGTTTGAGGAGTAGCATTAATTATTATCTTATTTTTGTATATTTCTTCTCTTTGTTTTGCCGGTGTGCTTCCTGTCATTGAGATAATTTTGTCTTCCTCAATGTTCATGAACTTCTTAAAACTCTTTTCATGTTGCACCGCTAACGGCTTTGTTGGTGCAAGGAAAAGAATTTTCTTTGCGGAGTCCTTTTGGAGTACATACGCCGCAAGCATCACCGCAACAACAGTTTTTCCTAGCGCAGTGGGCGCAACAACAAGCGTATTTCCTTTCTCAATTATCCTTGTAACAATTACTTCCTGATAAAGCCTTGCTTCAATGCTACTCGGTTTAATTAATTGGTGATTGATGTGTGTCATAAATTTAATTGGAATGGATTTTATTATAATTTCTTTCATTTTGGGAGTTGCTTACTTTTTTTGTTCAAATTTAAGTAGTTCTCCTTGGTTGTTACTTGTTTCCCTGTTTTTTCTTCAATTAATCTCTTTGTGGTGTTAGCTATACTGCCACCCTCATTCGCGCTATCCTTGCATTCATTTAATCCTTGTGAATCCTTTGCCTTTGTTATATCATTAGTTGCTTTCTCTCCAACCATTGTTAGAATTAATTCCCAGTCATTCATGTGGTCTCGGAGGTTTTGATTTTTCTTCTCAAGTCCCTTGTAGTCCTTGTACTCCTGAACAGTTTTCCCGAAAGTTGCTTTGGCTATTTCATTTGTAAGAATTGCAAATCCTTTTTCTTGTGTTACTTCCCTATTCTTCCACTCATCAGTTAGCTCATTTCTTATTGGCATTCCCCTTAATCTTTTATCAATCCATTCTTTTGGGTAACCCTTCATTTCATAATATTCCTTTGCTCTATTTTGTGCAAGCTCCGGATTCTCAATTTCTTGTATCCTCTCATAACCAGTTTTTGCTAGCCATAATTTAAATGGCTCGGCTTTTGGGGATGGAATTGATTGAATTAATCTGAATGCTCCTTCAGTGTTGACACAATCAGTTTCTCTTAGTTTGCCATCTTCAGCAGTTAATTTCAACTGTACGATAAACTCGTACGGTTGCCCGCCTTCTTGTTCGATTTTGGATTTAAGGTCAGACCAATATCGTTTTGGAATACTGCTGTTTGTTAGTGCCTCTACAATATTGACAACCGAAAACCACCATTCTTCTTTATGCCAAGTCTTCCTTATTTTTTTTCCCTCGAATACAGACAACGCATTTTCCATCGTTACCAAAATAATCCCTCAAGCAAAATACTTCTTTGATTAGTGTATTTAAATCCTCTCCAAGTGAAATGCCGGCGATTGGATAAATATTTAAGCCGCTGAGGTGGTTGTCTTATTATGCACAAGAGGGTGGTTCAGTTCGTTCCAAGAGTAAGGGCTCGTAATGGAATGATTGTTCGGGGTTCTTTTTCTGGTAATGTTGTAATGATTAATCCAAATACTGGAAGTAAAGTTGTTTTCACAAGAACAATTGCGGAGGCAGAGGGGATTCACAAATTATCAGATGCGATTGCCGCTTCTCCAGTAAGAAATTTGGTTCAAAGAGTTATTGCGCGCAGGGGTGCAACACTTGAACAAAATTATATTCGTGGGAAAATTATTGGGGATAAGCCAGTTTCTGTTCGTGTTGCGAATGAAGTTGCAAAGATTCTTGCGGGAATGCATTCTGTAAAAATTCCTCGCGGCTTGCCAAACCCTTCAGTTGATGCAATATCCAAAAGGATTGGAAGGTCCATTGCTGATTTACGTGCACACCATGCACTTAGTCCTTCAGAGGCAAATAGGGTAATGGGTCGTTTTAAAGAAATTCCAAAGAAACAGTCTATTGCAATCTGTCACATGGATGTGAATAAGGATAATGTTGTGGAACTTGGGAAGAGTGTGAGAATTATTGACATAATGGATGCGCGAGTATATTTCCGTGAATTTGATATCGCTAAAACAATTTTTGGTTTAAGGCTCTCCCCTCAACTTGAAGCAAAATTTATTAATGCGTACCAAAAGGCCGGTGGAGATGTGGCTGGATTTAGTACAAATAAAAAGTTTTGGATGGATTTGGTTATATTATCAAAACTAAGGGCTGCGGATGAGCGAAGACGAATAGAAAAGACACCTGAAGCGAATCGTAAATTTTTAAGGTTAAAAGAGTTATTGCTCGCGCCGTGATAATTTCTTTTTAGAAAGTGAAGGTTCGCGTCTTTTTGGGAGCCGCTCAAGCACTCTTCTCTCAATAATCATATTTTTTAGCATTGCTTCCTCAATTTTTTGTTTTAATTTTGCATCCCTTGTTCTGCTTTGAAATTCTTGTAATTGTATCCTGCGTTCATCAATTCTTTTGAGTAATCTTTGGAGTTCTGCAAGACTAAGCGGTGTCATTCTTCTTCTCCCAACCTTCCTTAACCTGTTTTGCAGTCCCCTTAATCTCCGAACTCTGTCCTCAGCCTCTGTTCTTAGTATTGTTGCTTGAGGAAGCCCTCTTCGCATAGAAAGATTTCTTTTTTCTGCGGCAATAAGATAATTTGGAGTGCTTAATGGCGCCATGATTAAATAATTTACTTGTTTAATAAAAGGCTTTCTTTGGGTTACATTTGTTGCTGCTTGATTAAATTGAATTCTCTTTCCATAAAAAGCCAACCTTTATATTCTTTTAAGTTTTTATTGTGAAAGCAAGGTTTGTTTTACAAATTAGGTGATGTAAATGAGTGAATTGCCATTAGCGGCTGTGGATAGAATTATTAGGAAGGCTACGGGGGTTCGCGTAAGCGAAAGTGCGGCAAAGGAACTTGGTAATTATTTAGAAGAAGAGGGCATGAAGGTTGCTCAGCAGGCAGCGGTATTATCAAAGCACGCGGGGCGCAAGACAGTGACGGATGAGGATATTCGGTTGGCGCTAAAGAAGTAATAATTGGTTTGTGTGGTGGTTAATTGGAAGAAACTCTAAAGAATCTTGGTAAGGCGTTTATTGGGGAATCTCAGGCACGGAATAGATACACTTTTTTCTCTAGGCAGGCACTAAAGGATGGTTATATCCAGCTCTCGGACATATTCGCGGTTACTGCCGAGCAGGAGAGGGAGCATGCAAAGAAGCTTGCTGTTATGATTGGGGAAGTAAAGGAATTAATGAAGAAGGCAAAGAAGAAGGTTTTGGAAACCATTGAACTTGAGACACATGCGGATGCCTCATTGGGTGACACACAATTTAATCTAAAATCAGCTATTGCCGGGGAAACCTATGAGACTGAAACCATGTACCCAAATTTTGCAAAACAGGCAGAGAAGGATGGTCTCCCCGAAGTGGCTAAGCGACTAAGGTCAATAGGGGTTGCCGAAAGACACCACGCGGAGAGGTACCAAAAGTTCCTTGATGGAATCAAAGCGGGCTCCTTGTGGAAGAAAGAAAAGGTAATTATTTGGGTTTGCAGAGAATGCGGTTATCAGCACATCGGAAAAGAGCCTCCAAAAGAGTGCCCAGCATGCGGACATGCGAGCAATTACTTCATGGTTAAGTGCGAGGAATATTGATTCAGATTAATTTGTTTTGGTAGTTCCGCGCTAACTTGAATTGTTAAGGAATTTGTTTAGCCGGTATTTCGTGGCCATTTTTATTATATTTTGGTAACGTGACAGCAAATTGTTCGGCAAAAAGTTTATACAAATCTTCATTAATTCGGCCCAGTCTAAAATCCCCTAAAATCATACTCATTCGTTCCATCTCGTGTTTCTGTTCCCTGTTGGGTGATTTTATTGTTTCAAAGCGCTTAAGTCGCATTGCAATTTTAGAATATACTGGGTCTTTCATAAACTGCAGTTTCTTTTCTTTTTGTTTAGTCTTAACATATTTTTGTGCCTTTTTTAATTCCGCTTCTTGGGCACTAACAATTCTTTCAAGGGCGTGGTTGGCCTGCCAACTTTTTAATCGTTCCGCATGAAGTTCGTGATGGTTATCAAATAAGCTTCTTCCTGCCCTTCGCCTAACAAAATCTTCAGGCATTCCAAATATTCTTTTCTTCGGGGTTGTCATGAACAAATTAGGCGAAGCAGATATATAAGATTTCAGTGATTGACAACTAGTTGGAATATCTCGCCAATCGCCGAATTCTTACTTAGGCTTATAAATCTCCGTGGCAGTGCTTCTATTATTCCAACAAAACCATTAAATATAACTTTGAGTATAATTTATTATATTGAAAGTTATATTGGGTGAATGGTGTGGAAGAATTAGTTGTTGTAAGAAAGGTTGGCGGATCGCTTATGGTTACTGTTCCAAAGGAAGTTGTGGAATCACTTGGGCTAAAACCTAATGCGAAGTTAAGGGTGGATTTTAAGAAACCAAAAGTGGATTTGTTTGGAATTTACAAAGGGGCAAAATATATTCCTTTTACAAGAGAAGATCGTGCTGATTGGCCAGATAGGGTGGATTAATGAAAATATTACTCGACAGTAGCGCCCTGATAGAGTACTACTTTGGGACCCCTCTTGGTGAAGAGGTAAGAAAGCACATTGAAAACAGCGAGGTAGTTTTCGTTCCAGGCATCATATTGGGGGAAACAATTAGTAAACTCATCCGCATGGGGCATAATCCCTCCCCGATAATCAGTGTTGCTAACCAATATGCTGTTCCATTGGATGCGCCCGAATATTACATTGAGGCCGGTAAGAGGCATGCTGAGATGAGAAAGAAGGGGCTGAACGTTAGTTTGATTGATGTTCTACTATTGGTTCTGGCAGAGATGAATCACACAAAACTATTAACCAAAGATTCTGTGCTGGTTGGCACAAACACAATTCTACTAAAATAATGGGTGCTAATTAAGTGATTTTCATTATGTTACCGTGCGATTAATTCACTCTCTCGTACACTAATTTATTTTTAGTTATGCCACTTGATGCGGCGTATTAGCACTCACGATTCCTTAATTTTTGTCACTTATTTGCCAATATCAATCACCAATTTGTTATGTTAGTTCATGTTTTGAAAAATTTGGTGTGTAAACTTTTCCCAAAACCCCCAAAAGCACTACTTTTCTTAATGTATAATTAGGGATATTTTCAATCAAATTGCCAATTTAACGCATTTTGACTATTTTGTTAAAAAAATCAATATTTACATTTCAACATAACAAAAATATGCTATCTGAGGGGGGTGGGGGCAAAAACACTAAAACAAGGCTAATAAAAGTCTAAAACCATCAAAATAAGCTATTTTAACACTTTTCACTAGTGAAATTCATGTTTTTTTACGTCAGATGCGTTATATCTGGGTTTAAAGCTGGTTTAACGTACTTTGTATAGTTCCACGATCAACGAAGTGAGTGAATTAAGCCTTATACGGGTTCCTTTTTCCATTTAAGGCGTTATAATCCTATACATAAAAGCAAAGGTTTATAAATAAGGTGAGCGGCAATATAGTCAATTAAATTTTAGCCTTCGGGCAGGGTGATATGATGAAGTCATTAATTGAAGCATCCGTTCATAAGAGCGGGTCTACAGTAGCAGAGGATAAATTGGAGGAATTCGGTACACCAAAAATCATGGTTATTGGTGCAGGTGGAGCTGGATGTAACGCAGTAAACAGACTTGCGGCTATGGGTATAGCAGGCGCACAGTTAGTTGCTGTTAATACTGATAAACAGCACCTCGCAATTGTTAACGATGAGATAACAAAAGTTCTTATCGGTAAGAGTGTTACTAGAGGATTAGGAGCAGGCGGTTACCCTGAAGTTGGTGCCAAGGCTGCTGAAGTATCAAGAAACGCTCTTGAAGAAGTAATGTCTGGAGTAGACATGTTATTCTTATCATCCGGAATGGGTGGAGGAACAGGAACAGGTTCAGCTCCAATAATTGCTGGTATAGCAAAGGAACAAGGAGCAATCGTAATCGCAATGGTTACTTACCCATTTGCTCTAGAAAAAGCTAGATTAATTAAAGCTGAAGAAGGTATTGATGCTCTACAGAAAGTCTGCGATACAGTTGTTGTTATTGATAACAATAGATTGGTTGAGTTAGTTCCTAACTTGCCAATACAGGACGCATTCAAGGTTGCTGATGAAGTAATTGCTAGAACTGTAAGAGGAATTACAGAGACAATCACACAACCATCATTAATCAACTTGGATTATGCTGATGTTCGCTCAATAATGTCAAACAAGGGTTTGTCAGTTATTGCTGTTGGTGAATCAAAGTCTGTTGATAAAGTTAATGAAGTTGTTGAGGACACACTCAAGAACGCATTGTTAGATATAGATATCGCTGGTGCAACTGGATGCTTAATCCACATTACTGGCGGACCTGACCTAACTTTGGGTGAAGCTAATGCTGTTGGTGAAATGCTAACAGAAAGAATTGATCCAAAAGCTGTTGTAATATGGGGAGCAAGAGTTGACCCAACTTTCGAGAACAAGCTCGAAGTAATCTGCATCTTCACAGGAGTACACAGCCCATACATAAAGTCCAGCCCAAGCAAATTTAGCGGCAAAGGCGAGAAGGGCGGCAGTCACTCATACAGAAACAGTGACTTAGACCTAGACTTCATCAGGTAAACCAAGTAGGCAAGTAGTTTATAGTTTTGCAAGTGGAGGGGAACCCCAACTCCCCTCTCTTGCACATCCTTTTTTTATTACAAATTCTGGATAAGGGGATTAATTTTTATTCAGTGGCTTCATTAGTCTTATTGGTAAGGTATGGCCGAAAAAGTAACTATAATATTTCCAGCATTTAATGAGGGACCAAACATTAGGGGTGCTGTAAGCCCGCTAATTTCCTGGAAAAAGGCAGACCCTGAAAACAGACAGGTAATAATTGTTAATGATGGTAGTACGGATGCCACTGCGAGAAATGTTTCTCACGACATTGCTCAAACTGGGTGGCAGAGATTAAGACAGAGAATATTTGGAACGCCTTCTGAGAGAAAATATGTTGAATTAATTAACTCTGATCCAGTTTTTAGGAGAAATTTGGGGAAAGGTGCTGCATTCCTTGCCGGCGCAAAACGCGCAAGGCAACTTGGGGCAGAAATATTAGTTACAATTGATGCGGATGTTCTTGATGCAACTCCCGCAAAAATTGATATGATGGTTAGAGAACTGCGAGCTTCTGGAAAGGATATGGCTATTGCAAACGCTGCCGAATACAACTCTGCAGATGGAAAGTTTCCCGGGTCAATTCCAAAATGGCTTGTGGGAGACAGAGCAATAAGGATGGTTACACTTGAACCACTATTCAGAGGTAAACCAAAATGGGTGAATTTGATCCAAGGGTATGGTATGGAAGCAGCTTTGAATTATCTTGTGCGAAAACATGTTGTGTCAACTGTTGAGTTTACACATCAACCCGCGTTAAGAACTGAGGCTATTAAGACCCGTCAACAAAAAGAGATAGTAAAGACACTTAGCTTAATGGATGATAGAAAATTTCGCGCGGATAAATTAAGGGCAAGGCGAAAGAAAAGAGCGGGGCTTCGCGTAATGCAACTTAGAAAGTAACCCATCACCGGCGCGACACTTAAGAAGCGTTTTTATTCCCAAGAAGAACAGGCTTTTATAGTTCTTGGGGGATTAATATGTTTAGTGAGAATGTGAAACGAAAATATAATGTTATAATTGAGCGGGACGAGGACGGCTTCTTAGTTGCTGATGTTCCAGAGCTCGAAGGATGCCATACTCAAGCAAAGACAATGCCGGAACTAATTAAGCGAGTAAAAGAGGCGATTGAGCTTTGCATGGGTGAGAAACAATCAAATAATAGGTTTGTTGGTATCCAATTGGTGGAAGTAAATGCCTAAACAAGTCAAACCCAAGGACTTGATTAAGATAATTGAAAAAATTGGTTTTCAAGAGGTTCGTATTTGCGGGAGCCATCATCGCTTTGTGCATTCTGATGGCAGAAGAACAACAATTCCACTCCATAGTAAAGAATCAATCGGAGTTGGGTTGTTGAACAAGGTTGTTAAAAAAGATTTGAAGATTACAAAAGAAGAGTTTGAAGAATTGTTAAATCAATTAATTTTAATTTAAGGGGTTGATTTAATGGAAAGGAAATTATGCAATTATTCATCAGTGATATCAAAAGAAGGCAAGTTCTTTGTATCCTTTTGCCCAGAACTTGGTGTGACTTCACAGGGAAAAACTAAAAGAGAAGCGTTAGATAATCTAAATGAGGCAATAGAACTTTATTTAGAAGAAGACCCAATTGTTTCTCCCTAATCAAAAGCATTTCTTTTATATTCTCTTACACCTTTTTTCTTAGTATGCCTTTTAAGCCAAAACATAGTCATGCTCGTCACGCACTAAAGCATAAGCAGAGTAATGAATTCAAAAAACCAAAACCTCTGCCTAAGCGCTCACTAAATAGCGGACTTATCCTTGGTGTTCTTGGGTTAATCCTCTCTGCTGGAATATTTTTCTCCGCCGGAGAAAATATTTATTTCTGGGTTCTTGTTATTCTTGCAATTATTTTAACCGCTAACGCAATTTTCCTTCGCTTTAAATTCGCAACGCCCTTTTTGTTGCCGTTTGTAATCACGATGGTGAAAACCAGGCACTTTATTGGTTTGATTAATTCCCTTGCTCATCACTCTAAGTGGTTTGAGAAGGTTTGCCTTGTTGGAATGTTCTTGGGTTTTGGTGTTGCGGGTGTTGATTATTGGTATGGTAGAAAACTTGGGGGGTGGAAGAGGGTTTTTGTGCTTGGGTTTTCAACAATCCTGCTTGGGTTGCTCTTTGAATATACAATAAAACTTTTGTTTTCTGTTCCATTATTTGCTCCATTATATATTCCGTGTTTAATCGCATTTGTTTTCCTTGGTTTTGGCGGGTTCTCCCTAGCATTAATGCTCGGGTATGGTTTGCTTTCACTCTATGGTGCATTCTTTGGCCAGCAATATTGTCCCTCAGTTGCGCCAGTGATTCCTGGTGCGCCAATCCCCGGCCTTGGTGTTGCAATCCCGTTAATTGCTTGGGTTTCCCTTGCGCTAGTATTAATTATTCACGAATTCAGCCACGGAATTCTCATGGTTTATTATAAAGAGAAAGTAAAATCCGTTGGGCTTCTTCTTGCGGGGATTTTTCCAATCGGGGCGTTTGTGGAGCAGGATGATAAAACATTCAATAAACTAAATGATAAGAAATCATTAATGGTACTTAGTGCGGGCTCCGCAAGTAATCTCTTTAGTATTGCAATAGCGGTAATTCTGCTGGTTGTAATTGCATTTGCTTCTCAGCCTCTCGCAACCGCATTTAACTCGGAATATAATAAAGCATATAGCGGGGTAAAAGTACTTAGTATTGAGGAGAAAGTTTCATTTTGCGGGATTACGGCCCTGGCGCCTGCGAAGGGAAAACTATTTGCGGGGGATGTGATTAATTCGGTTAATGGGGCTGATATTAACAGTCTCACTTCTCTTAACCGCGTAATTCTTCTTTCAAGAGGGGAAGTGGATTTTAATGTGACCCGCTTATCCGATAAAAATATTCCTTACTTTGCGCTCGTTTCATTTACTCCCTACAAATTTGAGGATTTGAATTTGAAAAAGGTTGGAGCAACTTTTGAGGCGCTCCCTACGGGGTATGCGATGGATGTAGGAATTGTTGCATCAGAATCAATTGTTTCAATGATTATGCAAATCCTTTTGTTTTGGGGAATAATTAGTTTCGCCGCGGGCTCATTTAATTATCTTCCAAGTGATCCTTTTGATGGGGGAAGAATGGGCAAAATTATTCTTGCGCCATACTTTAAGTTTATGGGGTTAAATAAAAAAGAAACACAAGTGTTGATTGGAAGATTATTTATGTGGCTGCTTGTAATTGCGCTTGTTCTAAATATGGTTCCTTACTTAACGATGATTTAATTTAAGGATAGAAATTAATTTGGGAATAAAAACTAATTTAGGAATAAGAATTAATTCAGAACTAATAATTAATTTAGAGAAATAATTAATTTAGAGAAATAATTAATTTAGAGAAATAGTTAATTAATAATTAATTTAGAAAAAGAATTAATTATTTGCGGCGTTTGCTCTTCTTTTTTGATTCTCAATTCTTGCTTTTTGTGTATCAATAAAAGCTGCTCTTCTAATTGCGAGTTCAAATGCTTTTTTAGCAAATTGTGTGGCGAGTGAATCTTTTGCGGGAGTTAAACCTAATTTTCCCGCTCTCTTTAGAATTTCAAAAGGGCTTTTGTTTGTGGATTGGAGTTCTCCAAATTGTTTTACTATTGATGGGTCTGAAACAGAAACCATTTTTCTCATTAATGAATCTAATTCCTTATTCATTTTGCCTAGTTCTGCTTTGTATTTGGCTTCTGGTAGAGGGGGTCTAATTCTGTCCAGCTCCCTAAGAGCAATTATTGTTCTGGATTTTCTTTCCCATGTTCTCATTTCTCTCAGCCAGTTTTTTGCATTTTTTGATAATGCGCTCTGGCTCGGTTTTTTGGCGTTTAATTTTTTTGGCATAAATAATTTACTCTTCCCAGATATTAAATACTTCTTGGTGGAAAAAAAGCGGCACCAAAATTGATTATATTAGCAAGGAATTAGAATTGAAAATAAAGGATTATGCAAGCAAACCGGATGAGCAATGAGCCCATCCGATCGCTTAGAGAGTTATGTTTTTGGAGATTAGAGTAGGCTCACCATAGCTACTCAATCTAATTTTCCGCGTAGTATTATCTTTGACTTATCTTATATTTATACTTTTGCCCAAAATCTCCTACATAACAGGGGGGTGTTTTCTGCTCCAAACCGTGGATAGGGTGGCACAAAGTGCATTTAAATATGCTTGGAAGTAAGCATTATTTTGGGTTAAATAATCCAAAGTATTTTTCATTTATTTGGTAGAATTAAAGCGTAATCTTAAGTTTTGAAGGGATATTTTAGATAGTGATAAGTATGGGAGTTAATCTTTCTGATTTAGTGGAAAAGCAGGAGATAGGGCTTGATTTTCTTGCAGGAAAACGAGTAGGAATTGATTCCTATAACATGCTTTACCAGTTCCTTGCGAGTATCCGCGGACCGGATGGATTGCCTTTAGCTGATACGCATGGGCAAGTAACTTCCCACCTCACTGGATTGTTTTATCGTACTCTTAATATGGTTGATTTGGGTATAAAACCCGTGTTTGTTTTTGATGGATTGCCCTCAAAACTCAAATCAGAGACATTGAGGAAACGAAGAGAGGTTAGAACTGATGCGGAAAAGAAATCAGAGACCGCGCTAAAAGAAGGAAACTTAGAGGATGCCACAAAATTTGGTTCGCGTGCACTAAAATTAACTCCGGATATGGTTGAGGAAGCAAAGGAATTACTTAGATTACTTGGTATTCCGGTTGTTTCGGCTCCGCAGGAGGGGGAAGCACAGGCGAGCGTAATGGTTTCACGCGGGCAATTGTTTGGCGCAGTTAGCCAGGACTTTGATTGCTTATTATTTGGGGCAACCCACTTGTTTCGTAATGTTGGGTTAACCGGCAAAAGAAAAGTTGCTGGAAAAAATTTTTACGTTGAAGTAAAACCCCAGCACATAGAACTTGATAGTGTGTTAAAACAACTTGGGATTAGCCGCCAAAAATTAATTTGGCTGGGAATATTAGTTGGTACGGATTTTAATGAGAAGTTCCCAAAGGTCGGGCCAAAAACAGCGATTAAATTAGTGCAAAAAAATAATTCTTTTGAGGAAATAATTAAGGAAACAAAGTTTGAGCCGGAATTTGATTATAGGGAAATTGAAGAAGTATTCCTTAATCCGGTGAGTGCCCAGATTAATTCAAAAGAACTTGAAGCATCTTCTCCGCAAAAAGAGAAACTACTTGAGTTCTTGGTTGAGAAACACGATTTCTCAAGGGAAAGAGTAGAGCACACAATTGGCGAGTTCTTAAAAAAGAAAGAGGAGAAACAAAAACAAAAAGACCTCAGCCAGTGGTTTGGCTAGAGTTTTTCTATTAATTCATAAAGTTCTTTGAGTGTTTTAACTTCATAATCAGCATCAAAACTAATTTTATTCCTTGAGTTATCATCATTATTGTTAAACCAAATTGTAATGAACCCTGCCTCTTTTGCCGTGACGAGATTTGTTTTTGAGTCATCAATAAATATGCATTCGCTCGGATTGTATTTAGTGTCCTCTAGCATTATCTCAAAGAACCTTTTTTCTGGTTTATGTGTTTTCATTTTGAAGCTGACAAATATTTTTTTGAAGAATTTTTTAATTTTGAGGTTTTTAATCGCGCGTTCAAATAATTCTGGGATGTGATTTGATGCCATGTATAATGGAAATTCATTTGAAAGTTTGGTTAGTATTTCAATTGCCCCTTCTTTGAGGGTTATTTCATCCGCTATTTTAAGTAATTTTTCCGCGGGGATTTTGTTGAATGCTTTTTCTAAAGGGAGTTCTCCACAGCGTGCTTGCTCATACATTTTGCGCATCTCATCAAGGCTTGCGTATTGTTTTAATTTTGGGTAAAGAAGATTTCTAACAATATTTCCTTCAGTTGTGAGCACTCCCTCAAAATCAAAGAATATTGCTTTAATCATTTAATCACTAATCAGTATTACATTAAGGCTTATTTTATTCCCGCGAGTATGAATGCAACTAGACTCACAAGCATTCCTTTCTTTGAGAGTGATTGGCTTTGCATTGCTTTTTTGTTGTAAAGCGCTTTTACTGCGTAAGGGAACACTAGCGCCCCGATTACTGTGAAGAGCAAATAAAAGTAGCTCAGAGTAAATATTGTGAATGCCCCTATTCCCAAGAGTATTGCAAGTATGTAATATAGTGCTACAAAGTGTTTTGCCGATTTGGTTTTCATTGGGAGAGTTATTTTCACTCCCTTATCTTTTTTCAAATCCTCAATATCCTTTGTGATTTCTCTCGCCATGTTTGAGAAGAATGCGCTTAGTGCAAGCACTACAACTAAAGCGGGTATATTTCCCGCGCTTGCTGCACCAAATACGAATGTGATTGCTGTTCCAACTGCGACAATAACATTTCCCACATATTTTATTTTGTTCATGAATGCGGGGTATGCAAATAATAGTGCGGCCATTATTATTGCGATTATTAGCGCGGGAGTATTAATGAATATCGCACAAAGTATTCCAAGTAAGAATAATGCTAGTGAGAAATATAGTGCTTCTTGGGGAAGTATTCTTTTGCTTGGTATTGGCCTCTTCTTTGAGAGTTTTGCATCAATCTTCGCGTCAAAATAATCATTTATTGCTTGTCCTGCGCCGCAAACCAAAAATGCAACTCCGAACGCGATTAGTGCGAGGTTTAAGTCTGTTCCGTTCGCAAGAAAGAAACCGATTAGTACAGCGATTCCCGCCATGAAGCAGTTGCCTAGGCGCATTAGTTCAGCGAACGCATCAAATTTTTCTCCAAGCCCCATTAATTCACCTAAGTTTTCTCCATGATTGCTTTTCATTTATATTAAAATTCCTTTACAAGTTTATTATAGCAATTAACACACAAATGGTATTTTCTTACTTTGTTTTCCTTATCCGGCGGACTTAAGAGTATCCCGCCAAATTCAATTAATTCTTTTTTGCACTTATCACAAGTTGGTTTAATTGCCATGCACAAAGTAGGGTTCATTGAATATAAAAAGATTATGAGCTTCAAATTATTTTATGATTAAGGCAGTCGTATTTGATTTTGATGGTGTGCTAATTGATACTCCTGAGGGGAGTGGAAAACAAACTTTAAGTAATGCTTTGAATAAATTAAATGTCAAAGTTGATCGTTCTGAATTGGACAAAAAGCTTAGTGCTAATCCGGGGATAAGTATTTATGATAATTTAAAACTAAATTTGCCCGAACATGCTGATGCGGTGTTTAACGAGTGGTTAAAGGAATTCGCGATTCTCTTTGAAAGGGATTCTTTTTTGGTTGAGTATGCTGATTCAATAATAAAGAATCTACACGGGAAGAAAATAGAATTATTTATTTTATCCACAAAATTTGACAGGTTATTGCATTTGGCTTTAAAGAAATTTGGTTTAGATAATTATTTTACCCAAGTGATTGGCCGGGAATCAAAGATAAAACCCAAATCAAGCGGTGAAGGAATAAATTATATTTGCACTAAATATGGGTTCGCCAAAGACGAGATTGTTTTGATTGGTGACGCGATTACTGATGAATTAGAGGCGAATAGATCTAAAATCAGGCTGCTTTATTTTGATGCCGGAATACATTATTCTTCTTATCCGACAAAGTATTGGAAGAAAGCAACCTCACTAAAAGAAGTTGAAGAAATAATCCTAAGAGACAATGAAAAACAATAAGAATTAGTGAATTGAGCTGCTCTTCTTTTACGCTGCAGCCTTTCTTTTCTTTTTCTTTAATCTTAATCTCTGTGAGCCGCATTTTCTGCACTGCGGAGGCTTCCCTGAAGAAGACCTATTAGTAGCATTACACCTCTGGCACACGAACACATTATTGAATCTTCGTGCCATTGATTCCTTAAAGTCAACCATTCCATGCTCACCTAATAACAAAAACAAAAACACAAACCTTTATAAACGATTTCCGTTGCTTCTTTTTTAATAGCATAAACACTTGGTTTTAGCAAAGCTAAATCGGTAAAAATCGGTTAGTCCCCAATGCGTAGCATGTGGGATTGCGCAAGCAATCGCACCCCGTAATGTACTGGCGGAACAGTGCCCCGATAGTGCAGTGGTCAAGCACATGAGCCTTTCACTCTGGCCCTTTTCTTTTAAAAAAAGAAAAGTGCTAAGTTGTCCCAAAAGAAAAACTTGAAGACAAAAACGAGATGTTAGCTTGTAACCCGGGTTCGAATCCCGGTCGGGGTATAAATTTTATAGGTAACTTTGTATAATTTTAATTTATTCTTGTTAGTTCATATTAAATTTATCTTTTTCTTAGTGGGTGCAAAGAAACTTTTTAGCCGCAGAAGCAGAACTCTGATGGATAGGAAACAAAGCAAGCCTCGTCGTTTTCTTTTAATCCGATAATGATGTCAATTCCGTTTCCCTGGTACCTATACATTCCTTTCATCGTGCTGCCTGAATTCGTTTCAAGGATTGATTTGATTGTGTTATCTGAAAATGGGGATGGGTTTATTGAGTTTCCGCTTGTTTGAAGGAAGCTTGCGATATCCGCGCACTTGGCTGACATTTGGTTTGTGTTAGAAAAGCCGCCGCTTTTGCATGTGCACGAGCCCTGTTCGCATGTTGGTTGAAGTGAGCCGCAATTCACTATGTAACAATCCTGGTTTTTAGAGCAATTAATATTGCTGCCGTTCGCGTCAACTCCAAAAGAGCCATTCATATCCCCGCTATTTGGATAATAATTTTGGTTATTATTGTCAGGATAATTTTGGGGTCCGTAGGGGCTTGTGGGGTGTGAATTATTTCCATATTGATTAGAGCCCGGGGGACCGTATTGCTGCGGGTAATTTCCAAAGTTATTCTGATTGGGACCAAAATTATTCGCGCTCATTAAAAAAGGTACGATGTTAACTAGTTCGCCGGCCACAAAGCCTATCCCAAAAGCAATTACAATAAATAATACAATAACAAACTTTTTCATACTCTTTTCAAATGGGACTCCCTGTATTTATGCTTTTGCATCGTCTGCCTTGTAAGGGTAGCCAATAATTAAACTTCCACTAGAGATTTAATAAAGAAATAAAACACTTGGGCAGATTCTTAAAGCCTGCGGGAATCATTTAGAAAAAATCTATATGTTTAAATATGCTGAAAATTATAAATGAAGAGTAATGAATCCCGTCTATTTGTTTACTTTGAGGATGGATGCAGATGGCCTGCGAGAAACAATTTACTTGGGAAATGAAAGGGCGGGCGGATGTCCTTTTAGGTGCAAAGGGTGCGGGGTGCATGATAATTTTAAGCTGGTTACAAAAGCCGAGAATAGAAGAATTATTTTATCAGAAATAAATGCGTTGATTTTGCGGAGAAAGAATTTCCTGCAGAAATATAAGAAAAATAAGTGCCACGTTATTGTTTACAATTCCGGAAATGTTACGTCTTTTGAGGAGCTAAGCAAAGCGAATTTTGTTTACCTTCTTAAATCACTCAAAAAATTATCCCCCGTCCCGCAAATAGTCGCCTTAAATAGCAGAGGGGGGTTTGTGAATGATAATTTGCTTCAATTGTTAAGCGACTTGGATCTTCCTTATCGAGTTGATTTTGATATTGGGGTGGAGTCATTAACGAAAAGAGGGATGAATATTTATGGAAAGAACAACATAGACAAAGAATTTGCAAGAATGTTTAATATCATTAAGAATTACAATTTTAAAAATGCAGAAAGATTTGGAATTATGGCAAATTTTGTTTACCTTCCTGAAGCATATCTTAATGAAAATGAGTCAAGAAAGGGAAATCTAAAAAAGATTCGGGTGGGGTTTGTTAATGAAATAATTTCATTTGCAAAGAATTATTCAAACAGGGGTGTCCCGTTGAGGATTAATTTGCATCCTTTCTATTTTGTGAAAGGGTTGCCTTATGAGGACTCAAATTTGGATGATTTTATGGGTGCGATGAAAGTAATAAATATAAAATTAGACAAAATGAATGAATCAATAAAGAAAGGGCCAATGAAAGTTAGTGTGTTTATTGGAATACAGGGCAGGGCTTACAAAAGAGATAATTGGACGAAGCAAATAAAAAAGTGGGGTGGCAAAATTAAATTACTAAATAAATCGCTGCTGGATTGTTCAGAACAAACTGCTTAAACATTCACCATGGTTCTTTCCAGAAGTATTTGAAGTATTTCATGAAGCTGTTTTTGATTTCCTCTGATTCTATTACTATTGCGAAGGGTTGTTTGTTCCAAAGTATTTGCGCAACTTTATTCCCAAAAATTATTATCACCATCGGAGTGTAGAATCCTTCTGGGAGTGAGCAGTACTTATAATAAAACTTTTTGTGTTTTGCGAGGTCGTTTGGCGAGTAATTCTCAAGGTGCGTGCCAAAGGACACAAGGTCATACATAGTTATTTTTAGTTGTGCTCTCTTCTCCATCCAGTGATTAAACCAAATAGGATATTTTTTCTCAACTCCGCTGTTTCCCCCTAGCCAGTAACATGCGTCATATTCAAGCATTTCATCAAGAAGTGATTTCATTGCATCGTTTCCTCTATAAATCTCGGCGTTAATTTGGGGTTTTTTGAGTAAGAATAGGTTTTTTATTTGGGGAATTTTTTTCTGTAGTGCCGCGAGGCTCTCTTCCTTATTTTTTATTTCTTCAAGGATATTATTTGGGTGAGTGCAGTAATATGAGCGCTTGCCTTTCTCAATATTGTATGCGATAAATCCCTTCTCAATGAGTTTATTTAGTATGTCATAAATGTTTCGCCTATCAATCCCTGTTTTTTCATGGATTTTATTAAGTGTTGAGGCTCCAAGTTCAAGCACCGCAGAATAAACAGCCACTTGTCCCTCACTTAACCCCAATTCCTTTAATTCGCTTAGTTCCATATGGTATTATACACCACCACAATTATTTAAATCTACCTTCAACGGCAGTTTTTGTAATGGTGAGGTGATGGATTTGGATGGTAAGAACTTAGTTGGGGTAGCGGTGGTTTGTGCGATTGTAATAGCGATACTATTGCTTATTACAAGCACCGCCTCAAGCGGTAGTGAATCAATAAAAGTTGGGGTTGTTGTGCCGCTAACTGGGGACGCTGCGGTATACGGGCAAGACATTCGTAACGGGATAGAGCTTGCAAAAGAGGATTTCTCTGAACAAAGAATTGATGTTATTTATGAGGATGCCTGCCTTGCGCCCGATGCATTAAAATCAGCGCAAAAATTAGTTATGGTTGATAAGGTTAAACTAATAAGCGGAGTATTTTGCATCCCATCAGTGAATGCGATAGCTACTCAAACAAAGAATCAAAAAATACCAATCATGATGACGGCATCAGTACCGCAAACACTAATTGACCTTAATGCTTTTGTATTCTCGCCAAACTCGGCGATAAAGGAAGAGGCATATGCACAGGCGGAGTACGCATACTATAAACTAAACTCAAGAAAAGCGAGTGTGCTTTGGATGAACTCTGACTTTGGATTGGCTTATAGTAAGAACTTTGAAAAAAGATTCACAGAACTTGGGGGGAAAGTAATCCTAAATGAGCCGCTTGAGTTCTTTGGAAAGGACTATAAAACAGAACTCTCAAAAGTAAAAGAAAATGATTCCAATTTCCTCCTAGCCGTACATTTTGGTGCGCAAATAGGGCTCATCCTAAAGCAGGCAAAAGAAATGAATTTGAATAAACAAATAATGGGTACATACGAGGCAGAGGATGACTTTGTGATAAGCTCTGCGCAGGGCGGAGCAGAGGGGTTAGTACTCTCCTCTCCGGTTGGAATAAATACTGGTGCAAAATATACTGAATTTGAAGCAAAGTATATTGCAAAATACAATAAGTCTCCATCAGTAATAGCACGAATGGCTTATGATGGCTTTGTAATGGAAATAAATGCCTATAATGCATGCAATAAAGAATCTGAGTGCGTTGTAAATTATTTGCTTAATGAAAAGAAGTACTCGGGAGCAAGCGGAGAATTTGGATTAAACCCTGATGGGACAGGTAAAAGAGAATTTGTGTTCAAACAAGTAAAGGATGGGAAATACAATTTATTCAGCCAGTAATCATAAGTACTTGCGGCAATTTGCCGCAAGGAAAGATAATAATCAAAATTTAAAAAAAGAAAATCTCTTTCTAAAATTCTCTCTCCACCCGGTTTAATAATGTGGCATAGTTAAATATTCTTTGTAGTAGTTAATTGTTGTGAGCTGTTCAAATTTAAAGTATTTGTGATTTTATGAGTCTTCTTAATATTCTTTTCATGACGAGGACCAAATTAATTGTTTTGGCGCTGATAATGGTTTTTTCGTTTCCGCTTTATTATAATCTTGGGTGCATATCAGCTAATTGTACTGCGGGCGCGGCGTGTTTATGCGGTTTATCTTTAGGTGCATTATACACTGTTTTTATTTGGGGTTATATTACTGCGTGCGTTGTTGGGGAAGTAATTAAAATAATTAGAAAAAAGAATAAAAATAATTAAATTTAAAAAAGAAAAAAGAATTAATTTTGATTATAAATAAAAAAATCAATTTTAAGTTTCTTAGCGTCTGTCTTGTGTTTGTCTTCGCCTAAAGTGGTGTTTTGCGCTCTTCGCATTACGAATCCACCCAGTCAAGGCTTGCAAAAGAAACGGGGCTTGGTAAAGTACAAGTGCATAGGGCAATTAAGCGCCTTGAAGCTAAGGGGCTAATTGAGAAGCACGATTACGGGCTAACAAACAAGATTCTTTTGAAGAAGGAATTGTTTGAGTGAAAAAATCTGTGGCAAAATATTAATTTGTGGCGACTTATTATTGGCGTGGGATATTTTTTACACAATAGTTTTAAATCTTAGAATAGAGTGTATTTAACATGCCAAAAGTAAAAAGTAGTTCTATTCGCGCCTGGCGTGCGTTTGAGCATTTTGAAAGTAACCCAGCATATAATGTTCCAAAATGGGTTGCTTCTCTTGGTTTCTCAAAGAATAGGTTTGTCCGCAGGACCTCAAGAAAGATTTTCAATAGTATGTGGGGTGCGGATGCCAACACTGAAGAGGGTGCAAAAAAACAATGGGGAAGATTTAATGTTATCCCTCGCCCAATTCAGGATCAAGAGGATATGCGCAGAAATTATCTGACTCTTAACCGCGCACTGAGGCGGGTTGCTGTTCCAAAAAATGCACAAGTGGCAAGTATTGGTTGCGGTGCTGGCAGTCAGGAACTTTTGCTTGCAGAGGAACATCCATTTATGCGAGTGACTGGTGTTGATGTTGCAAAGAAACTTATAAAGCAAGCGAATAGAATTCAGGAGGAAGAATTTAGGGGGACAAAGAGAAGAGTTTCTTTTGAGACTGGTTCTTTTTTGAAAAATAATCTTCCTCAGAAGTCATTTGATGTTGTTACTTCTCTTGATGCATTTCATTGGGAGAGAAATTGGGAAAAAGCTTTGGATGGAATGAAAGCTTTGATTAATCCAAACTCAAAAAGCCGTCTTTTGGTGTTAACTTATCGTCCGCACGGCACAACAAGAATGGAGAAGGAAAGTACACAATTTGTTGCTGATAAGATGATGCCTTTAATGGTAATTAATAAATTAAGATCAATAGGATTTGAGATAAAGGATGCTCGCTCTGTAATGGATAAGCGGGAGCATGAGCAAAAGCATTCACGCCCCATATTTGCGATAATTGCGCAGCTAAAATAATCATACTTCTTTATGGACACAAGGGGTTTGCCTTAACATAAACAAGTCGGTGTTTTAACAAATAAAAACCCTTTGGTGTTTGAGTTCTTCGTTGGATTGTTTTGAGGTGTACTAAATGGCTAAGATACTAAATGTTAAGGCGAGGGAGATACTTGATTCGAGGGGGAATCCTACTGTTGAATGTGATGTTATTACTGAGAATGGATTATTTCGCGCGGCGGTTCCTAGCGGGGCTAGCACGGGAATTTATGAGGCGCTTGAGTTAAGGGACGGGGATAAGAAAAGATATATGGGTAAGGGTGTATTAAAAGCGGTTGAGAATGTTAACAAAAAAATTGCTCCGCTCGTATTAGGAATGGACCCTATAAATCAAAAAGAAATTGATGAGAAAATAATTAAGTCTGATGGCACCGAGAACAAATCAAGTTTCGGGGCGAATGCAATACTATCTGTATCAATGGCGGTTTGCAAGGCGGGTGCTGAAGCAAAAAAAATTTCATTATACCAGCATGTTGCGCAACTCGCAGGAGTAAAAAATCTTATAATGCCTGTTCCAAGTTTTAATGTTATTAATGGCGGGAAGCATGCGGGTAACGAACTTGCGATGCAGGAATTTATGCTCCTCCCTGTTGAGGCGCCAAGTTTTTCCGAAGGACTTAGGTATGGGACAGAAGTATTTCACACGCTTAGAGGAATAATAAAAGAGAAGTACGGTCAGAATGCGATTAATGCGGGGGATGAGGGTGGATTTGCTCCTAATGTGCAGAACGCAAAGGAAGCGCTTGACTTACTAACTTTGGCGATAGAGAAAGCGGGGTATAAAGGAAAAGTAAAAATTGGGATGGATGTTGCGGCGAGCGAGTTCTTTGACGCGGATAAGAAACAATATAATTTAACTTTCAAAAGTAAATCTCCTACTTGGAAGAGCGGAAAAGAAATGGCGCAATTCTACTCGGACCTTGTGAAGAATTATGATATTGTGTCTATAGAGGACCCATTTGACCAGGACGATTTTGATTCATACGCCCAACTAACAAAATTAATTGGGGCAAAAGTGCAAATCGTTGGGGATGATTTACTCGTAACAAATGTTAAGAGAATAAAGATAGCGATAGAGAAAAAAGCATGCAACGCTCTCCTCCTCAAAGTTAATCAAATAGGAAGCATCACTGAATCCATTGCCGCCGCGCAATTGTCGCAAAAAGCCGGGTGGGGAGTAATGGTGTCGCATAGAAGCGGAGAAACAGAGGACTCATTCATTGCGGACCTTGTTGTGGGGCTTGCAACCGGGGAAATAAAAACGGGTGCTCCATGCAGAAGCGAGAGGCTCGCAAAATACAATCAGCTTTTGCGCATAGAGGAAGAACTCGGTGCAAAAGCGAAGTATGCAGGAAACACTTTTAGGAGCCCCTAAAAGTGCAGGAAATTTTAGGAAACCTTGAATTAAACCTCAAGGTTTATTTTATTTTTATTTGAAGGTTGAAAGAATGAAACCAAAAAGAAAAGTTATTCTCCTTGTTCAGGACGGTTGGGGTATAGCGAAGAAGGGTCCCGGCAACTATATTGAGATGGCGAAGAAACCAAATTTTGATTCTTACATAAAGGAGTACCCTCATACGCAAAATCTTGCGGCGGGTAATTCTGTGGGACTTCCAAAGGGTGCTCAAGGAAACTCCGAGGTCGGGCACTTGCATATGGGCGCGGGAAGAATTGTTTGGCAGATGTATGAGAAAATTAATCGCGCGATAAAGGACAAAAGTTTTTTTACAAACGAAGTATTGGTTGAGGCGCTAAGGCATGCGAAAGAAAATAATTCTGTTCTGCACTTAATGGGACTTTGCTCTGATGAGGGGGTTCATGCACATACTGACCACTTATTTGCACTGCTAGAATTGGCAAAAAAAGAGGGAGCAAAGGATATTGTAATTCATTTCTTTGCGGATGGAAGGGATGTTGCGGAGAAGAGCGCACAGAAGTATGCGAAAATGATTGAAGAGAAAACAAATAAACTCGGCGTGGGAAAAATCGGTTCAATTGTAGGAAGATATTATTCAATGGATAGGGATAACAATTGGGATAGGACAAGAAAAGCATATGATATGCTGACAAAGGGCGAGGGGTTTAAATCAAAGAATATTTTTTCAGCGATTAAGGAGGCATATGCTCGCGGAGACAAAACTGATTATTATATTCAGCCAATAGTGCTTGACGGGTTTAAGCCAATAAAAAATAATGACTCCGTGATTTTCTTTAACTTCCGCACTGATAGGCCAAGGCAATTGACGCAGGCTTTTATTTTTCCCGATTTTGCAAAGTTTGCGAGGGCCTCCCAGCCAAAAATACTTTACACTACTTTTTCAGAGTATGATAAAACTTTTACTTGCCCGTATGTATTCTCTGAAGATGAAGTGAAGAATAATTTGGGCGCGGTAATTGCTTCAAAGGGATTAAATCAATTAAGGATGGCTGAAACAGAGAAGTATGGGCACGTTACATTCTTTTTTAATTCACAAATAGAGATTCCAAATAAGTGCGAAGAGAGAATCTTAATCCCCTCGGCGAAGGTGGCGTCATATGACCTTAAGCCAGAGATGTCCGCATATGAAATCGCTGATGAGGCGGCTATACAAATAAAATCAGATAAATTTGATTTCATCCTAATTAATTTTGCGAATTGCGACCTTGTCGGCCACTCCGCGGTGAAGCAAGCAATAATTAAGTGTGTTGGGGTTGTGGATGAGTGTACTAAAAAGGTTGTTCTTGCGGCGCTTGCAAAGAATTATACAATAATAATTACCGCGGACCATGGCTCGGCAGAGGAAAAACTTTATCCAGATGGGAAGCCCTGCCCTGCGCATTCAAAGAATCCTGTTAATTTTATTTTGATTTCAAATGAGAAGGAATTACAGAAAATTAAATTAAACAAGGGCGGTCAGGCGGATGTTGCCCCAACAATACTTGAACTAATGGGTCTGCCAAAACCAAAAGAAATGACGGGCGTTTCGCTGATTAAGAAATAAGTAGTTTCTTTAAAGTCCAGACTGTGATTATCTAATATTTTTTATTATAGGTATGCGGACAAACCCATGCTCATATGGATTATTGCAACTATAATTAGCAGTGCCGCAAGGACTTTGTGCCACTTAAATTTTATTGCCCCGCGGTGGTGAAGATATCCTGCAATCGCTGTGAGGCAGAGAAGAGTGAATGTGCTTAACCCTAACCAAAAAATCACTGGTTTTGTGAGAAATAATGAATAAGCAATTGAATAAATCGGTTCTATCGGCATAAAATCACATTCGCTTTTTATTGTTGGACACATTTTATTTTATTTTTAAAAAACAATTAAGCCTAATCTTTAGGGTTCATTGGAATTAAGTATCTTTGAAGTATTTTAATCTTCGTGCAGGCAATTTTTTCTAAAAAATTTGATAAGTTATTTAAACCCCAAGCGTATTTGTTCATTACTGGTTGAGCTTATGACTAAATTTATTGTAGTCACTGGAGGAGTTATTTCAGGGTTAGGAAAAGGCGTGCTCACCGCTTCTATTGGAAAAATTCTTGCAGGTTCCTATAAGTGCGCCGCTGTAAAATGCGATGGTTATCTTAATGTTGACCCCGGCACAATGAATCCTATTGAGCATGGGGAAGTATATGTGCTTGATGACGGGACAGAGTGTGATATGGATTTTGGGCACTACTACAGATTTATTAATTTCAGCGCAAAAAAAGCATCTAATCTAACAATGGGAAAAATATTTCAATCAATTCTTGATAAGGAGAGGCATGGGGAGTTTTTAGGAAAAACTGTTCAGTATATTCCTCATGTTACTGATGAAATAAAACAGAGATTTTACAAGATAGCAAAGGAAGAAGCGGCGGATGTTTTGTTAATTGAAATTGGCGGAACAGTTGGAGACTTAGAAAATAGTTTGTATCTTGAAGCTGTGCGCCAGCTTGCGTGGGAACAGGGAAGAGATAATGTAATGTTTGTTCATCTCTCTTATGTTCCAATCCCTACCGGAGTTCATGAACAAAAATCCAAGCCCACCCAATTAAGCATGAAATTATTAAATGAGATTGGGATTTGGCCTGATGCTATTGTTGCAAGGTGCTCTGAGTATTTGACGCCAAAAATAAAACAAAAAATCGCGCTCTTTTGCAATGTTGATGAAGAGAATGTTTTCACAGGAATTGATGTGGAATCAGTTTATTTAATTCCTGGCGAACTTGAGGGGCAGGGTTTAATTAAAACCCTTGAGAAAAAACTTCACCTAAAAATCAGTCATACAGGGCTTGAGAGGTGGAATGATTTAGCGAAGAAGATGGTTCAGCTTAAGTGTGATGGGAAAGGAAAAACAATTACGATTGGGATTTGCGGAAAATACACTGCTCTTGGCGATGCATATGCAAGTGTTGTTGAGGCGCTTTATCACTGCTCTGCAAACCTTGATGTGAATGTATGCGTGCAAATGGTTGATACAGATGAAATAGAGAAAGGAAAAAAGGTTTCTGATAGTGTTAAGGGACTTGACGGGATAATTGTTCCGGGCGGATTTGGTTCTCGCGGATGGGAAGGAAAAATAAAAGTAATTGAATATGCGCGCAAAAAAGAGATTCCATTTTTAGGAATTTGTCTGGGTCTGCAGGCGGCTGTGTGTGAATTTGCGCGAAACGAATGCGGTTATGCTGATGCGAACTCAACAGAAATGAATCCTGGCGCAGAAGCAAAAGTAATTACTTTGATGGATGAACAAAGAAATGTTGTTGATAAGGGAGGGACAATGAGGCTTGGCAGCTACGAAGCAATTCTTGCAAACGGGAGCATTGTTTCCCAGCTCTATAAATCAGATAAAGCATTTGAGAGACATAGGCACCGTTATGAAGTTAATCCGAATTATCATTCTGCGCTTACCCAAAAAGGACTTGTTCTCTCGGGCATGTCTCCAAACAAATCACTTGTTGAATTCATTGAACTCCCAAAAAATAAGCACCCTTATTTTGTTGCGACACAAGCGCACCCTGAACTTAAATCAAAACTTGAGGCACCCGCTCCAACATTCTTTGGGCTAGTAAAAGCGGCGAAGGAAAAGGCGTTTAGTAAGAAATAAGTACTATTTTGTTTAGTATATGTGCAATTTGAGAAGGAATTTTTATGATGGAAGAAATGGCTCTTGAGTATTTTCGCAGCATGAGTAAGTCAGAGCGAAAAGCACTTGTAAAAAGAATTTTTGATTTGCTCTCGGATGAAGAAAAGCTTGAGATTGCAAAACTCCTTGTTAAGTAAAACTAATAGTTATGGAATTAATTGAATGGAAAGACTTTGAGAAAGTAGAACTGCGTGTTGGAACAATAATTACCGCCGAAGATTTTCCCGAAGCAAAGCGCCCCGCGTATAAATTAACAATTGATTTTGGTCCCGAGATTGGGGTGAAAAAATCAAGTGCGCAGCTTACAGTGCTCTACAAAAAAGAGGAGCTTGTTGGAAGACAAGTAATTTGTGTTATTAATTTTGCGCCAAAACAAGTGGCTAATTTTATTTCAGAGTGCCTTGTGACCGGATTTTACACCCCCGAGGGGGGAGTGGCGCTTGCTTCAGTTGAAAGGAGTGTTCCAAACGGGGCAAAGTTGGGTTAATATTGGCATAACATAATTTATTTAAGAATGGTTTTATGCATAAGCATAAGTTAAAATCCAACCTTAATCGCTCTATACTTATGAGTAAAAGGGTTATTCTGCCGTTAGCGGCAATAGTGCTGGCAATAATTATCCTTGCGTTGGTTTTCACAAATCTAAATTTTAATCACTCATCCTCACAAACATATTTTATTAATTATGGCTCAACCCAAATAGAAAAAACAGTTTCAATTGGGGCAGAGAGATCGGATATAATTAGTGTTCCAAATGCAAAGGATTATGCTTTAGTAATGATTGTGCCAAAACAACTCGCAAAAAATGAATCTGATATAAAGTTCTCTTATACTGGTGTTAAGGCAACAATAAGCGATGACCCCATATTTCGTTTTAGGGTTCTTGAAGGGAACATTGGAGTGAAAGCGGTTTATCCAAGTGATTCCAATTACTCAAGCATTTGCCTGCTTCTTCCGTTGAATTTTGTTTTAGGGCTTGATGAGAATCAGAAAAATTATTTATATAATAGTTTTAGGGGACTCGCAGATTTGAATATGGGTATTGAGGAGGCGAAGAGCGCCGAAGTTACACTTGCAGAGGAACTTAGCAAAAATGGTGTTAATGTATCCTTATTAGGGATTAATAAAGAAAATAATTCACTGCACTTTGCTTCACCCAATTCAATGGTTGATGGCACAATAAATTCTGTGAATAATGTAAAGAATAAAATTCTTGGCGAGAGAGAAGAGAAAAAGAGGGCGGAGATGGAATCTGAATTTATAAAAAAACTTAATGTTGATATTTCGCTAAATGACCCAAATAATCAAAGGATGGCAGCCCCATCTGTGCAGGTTGATTTGAGTAGCAGGCCGGATGCCTTAAGCGAGTTGAATAAATATAAGGTTAATATTAGGAGAGTTGTTTTGCCAAGTGAGATTCCAAAAGAAAGTGTGTTTGCAAAGTATGATATGTCAAAGGACTATTATTTTGTTGAAGTAACTTACATACGTGATGCAAAGCCCGGGCAGGTAGACAAAACAAGAATACAATTATTTAGGAAAACAAGTTCTGCTGGGGGTAAAGACGCAGCGCAGAATGAGGGCGGGGTGCAAAACCCCTCACAAACTAATAACCAAACCGGGAATCAAGCGCCAAGCAAACAATCAAACACTTTTAATCCTGATGGGGAAAGCTTGCTCTCGATGGGGGAACTTGTTTCAATGTTCTCAAGCCTTGGCGACGGAAAAATATATCTGGATGTATACTTAGAGAACGATACTTTGCCATTTGTTCATTTAGAAAAAAATGAGGCAAGCGGGGCGAATCAATCAAAGGATTATGTGCATGATACTTTTAGGTTAGCAAGCACATTCATAATTCCAATTAAATTCACTGGGGAAGCGCCCTCATCATTGGATAATTTGGTAAAAGAAAATTCATGGCCGGATATGATTGAAGTGGGTGTTACAAGTGCAATGCAATCAAATAGTGCAGATGTAAAATTAAGGTACCTTGATTACCCGCTTGCGGTTGATAGAAATAAGAATATGAATATTTATGGGGTACTTAGCGCTCCCGGAGTGAATTATTCTGCCGAGCCGGTTAATGGGCTCTTGATAACATTTAGGAATAATTCTATGGAGCCAAATGATTTATTGGTGTCAGCGGATTATTCAAAACTATATGATTCATCAAAGCCGCTTCCGCAGGTAGTGGACAAAGATATTTTTGTGTATTATCTTGTTGATGGAATGTTTCCAGTTCATGTAAAAGTAAATATTAATGAGCCGGGAGTGGTAATTGCTCCGCTAAAACTCAAAGATGCGGCGGATTATGTTTCCCAGATAAAGGGATTTACTGAAATTTTAGTTGATACATATTCTTCTGAGGGCAAGGCACTTGGGCAAAACGAAATTGCGACAAGCGCAAAGGCAAAACTTGAGGAATTATATTCAAAAAACAAGTTTACATATCTGCTGATTCTCGGGAATGATAATGAAGGATATATTCCATCGCAGGAAGGAACTCTAATCCCGCCCGAAACAATCTATATGGGTTCAAGCGGGATAGAGGAAAGTCTTTTCCCAGTTCTTGACAGCCTTTATTTTGGGCGGCTTAATAACTCAAAGTATGTAAATGTATCCGTTGCAAGGATTCCACTGGATACATCACAACAAATAATAGGGTATTTTAAAAATGAAAAAACATACACGAATCTAGATGCGTCATATATTATATATGCTGATGATAAGGCAACAAAGATTGAGGCCGCGCAGAATCGGTTGACAGAGCTTGAGCCGGATTATGAAAGCGATGCTGCGAATCAAGAAAGGGAGTATTTAGAAGAACGAATAACCGAACTTAAAACTGAGAAAGACAAAGAGGGATCTGATTCGGGAAATGATACGCCTTACGGTTATTTTGTGCTTTATGGCGATCCAACAATCAAGTACCCCGTATTGAGTCCGACAACTATTTTATCTGAAAATAAGGTTTTTGTTCAAAAGGTAATTAATTATGATTTATTCAAACTTAGCATGGCTGATTCGGCTGAGAAATACCAAAAATGCGACAAATCAGCGATGGCAATTGACAACAATTATTCAAACAATTGGCAGGTTTTGTTTACTACAAACGATGGGCGAAAAATTTATTCCCAAAAATTTGATCTGCTCGATAAAAACTCAAATATTCCAATTATCTCAACTACAGCTCTCACTGCAAACGGGATAAAATCAGTTGCCCTTTTGCATAACTCAAAGGCTAATGATAAAAATTATTGGATTAAATCTGATGGGGCTGGGAAGTATTCAGTTTATGTGAGGGAGAGTTATTTTAAATCTGAAACAGCCGCGCCAAGAGCAAGCGATGTTTATTCAAGCAAGGTTGCCTACAAAAATGATGTGAATCCTAATGATGCCATATCAATTAATGTGTCATCAAAAGCATTTGCATATACACCATACACTCCAAAAATTATTTATTCCGGCGGTAAAGATAATTCAGTAAATGAGGGCAGCGGAAAAATCCCATTGTATGTAAATCCTTCAAGCGATGAATTCGCAAACCTTGCGAAGAACTCTGAATTGGTTTTGTTAAACTCGCATGGCTGCCAATTTGGTTTCACAAGCCTCCTTGATTCAAAGAACGGGCTTGTTGATTCAAAGCGGCTAAAAACAAACCAGCTTTTCTTTGCACTTGCATGCACAAGTGCAAGCAGTATTGGAAAACGCTCAATAGCGCAGGGTGCCTCTGCATTCTTTGGTTGTTATGAGACTTGCCGCGGGGGAGCGTTTCTTTCGATTGAAAATCTTAAAGAAAATGCAAGCATAGGTGTCTCATTTAGGGATTTATTGAACATGAAAATATTAAGAGATAATTATCATAATGAAGTTGAGGAACCGATTGTGCAAGCACAGGATGTTAATCATTCGGATGAGGCAAAACAAGATACCCAAACAACAGGCGCCGGGTCAAAACCAGATACTGATGACCCAATAAAATTCAGTATCGCGGTTGATTTTTCTTCAAAAAAGATATCAAATAATCCGTCGGATGCGAATGCCGCAATGGTAAAGGATTTCTTCTACCAGCCCTGTTATTATGATTCTGCGGTGACTGTTTATAATATTCCTGGAGGAAATTATTATATCCATAACGGCCAGCAGTTGGTTGCGGTTGGAGGAAACTATTCGGGCGACCTTGCCGCGGTTGATTCGGTTAGCTTTATTGCGGGCACAAAGAAATTAACTCTGACTAAGGAATTGCTCGCGCATTATTATGATAATCTCTTAGGGATTCCAATTAGTGCGCATATTAAGGCGTTCCTCTACGAGAACGGGGCACTTGAAAATGGGTATGTGATTGAGCTTAATGAAATACCGATTGGGTCATAATCATTTCTCATCGTTCTTCAATTGTGCCACAATTATAGTTCGCCGTCAATTTCTTGGTTCAATCTAGAAAAAAAGTTTTCCATGAATTGTATTCTTTCTTTAGCAATTCTTTTTCCTTCTACAGTGTACATTTTTTCAGTGAGTTTTCTTTGTATCAAATAAAATTCCCGATATGCTGTATCATCCTCGCTATAATCTTTTGTATTCTCAATAATTGTTCCTTTATCATTGTGTAATTTTGCTTTTATTTCAGCCGCGGACATAAATAATCTGCCAAGTCCTACTGCGCCAATCGCATCCAGTTTATCCGAATCAAATAATATTTTTGCTTCAAGTGATTGACGTTTTTTGTCAGTTCTATTTCGGTGTGTTTCTATGCAGTGAATTATTGCATTAATAGTGTCATCTGGAAGTGAGTATCCCGCAAGTATCTTTTTTGCAATTTGCGCCGCTTTTGTTGCGTGACAAATGGCCCCTCTTGTTTGCATTTCTTCGGGTTTGCAAATATCATGGAATATTGCGGCAAGTGCGAGGACCTCAATATTTGCTCCCTCAATTTTCCCAATGTGCTTGCATAAATGCAAGACTCTTTCGGTGTGGTCCCAGCCGTGGCTTCCGTGCTGGCCATTAAAGTAGGATTTAGCATCATTTTTTGCGCGTTTGATTAAATCCGTGTCCATAATTTACCCCTGTTAAGCGCCTTTATAAATCTTTTTAGTTTCAATTCATTAAAAGTAATGGTGAGTTTTGAATGGCTACACGAACAAAAGATACTAGCAGGTTTAAGAAAACCAGGGCTAGGCAGAGATGGAAATGGTGTAAGAAAAAGACACGAAGAATGAAAAGAAAAAAGAGATACTTAAGACAGAGAGCACGACAGTGAAAGCCACTAAGCACCATCTTTAGATGGTGCAAAGTGTATCTCGTCTGGTCATGGCGAATAGACAGTAATGTCCTGGCTTTTTTTATTCCAGAGGGGAAACCCTTTGGAATTACTTTTTCTTGAACAAGTCCTTATTATTCTATTATCTTATTTGTGTTTCTTCCGCTTCTTTTTTATTGACTTTGACTTTAATTATCACTAAATAAAGTGGTTCTTTTGGAGAAGACAAAACTAATTGCTTCAATAATTATTCCATCGCTTAACGAGGAAAAAACTATTTCAAAAACCCTAATTGCACTCTCAAACCAAACAATTTCGCGGGAGAGGTATGAAATAATTGTTAGTGATTCAAGCAGTACTGATGGTACTATAAAGATTGCAAAGAAATTAGCTGATAAGGTTGTGATTTGCAAGCGACACTCTGCTGGATTTGGGAGGACATTTGGGGCAAAATACGCAAAGTCAGAGATATTGGGGTTTGTTGATGCAGATACAATTGTTTCGCGCTTTTGGGTAGAAGGGTTAATTGAAACTTTAAAGGAAAAAAAGAATGGGACAAACAAAAAACAAATTATTGCATGCACTGGTCCTTTAGAGAATATTGAGAAAGATTCTCTTTCCATTAATTTGTTTTACAAGTGGTGGAGTTTTCAGTCAAAAGCGAGCATTGCGCTTCACTACCCAATAATTCCTGGGTATAATTTTGGTGTAAGAAAAAAAGAATTTTTTATGCTCGGCGGATTTGACTCAATGAATTGTATTTGCGATGATATGGATTTATCACTTAAACTTGGAAAGATTGGGAACTTAAAATTTAGTAAAAAAATGTCTGTTAGGACTTCTGCCCGTAGACAAAAACAGCTCCCAATCCACTGGCATATTTGGAACGGAATAAAATTTGGATTTACAAAAAAAGGGGCTACTTGGAATGAGTACCGCAAGGACTTCTGAACCTCATTTTTTTGTGCAGTGTCCGAAGAAATTAGGGTATGCTACAAGGGGCATCTTGATTAGCAGATGAAATATAATTATTCCTAAACTGCTCGCATGTTTTAGGATTTTCTTTTTATTATATTTAGTATTTATATTAAATTTTTCTATAATAACTTCTTCAAAGCCTGCGCGTTTTAGTTTCTTTTTTAATGCGGGGAGTGTTTGGAGTGAACAATGAACATTTTTGCATTTTGGGGGGGAACTGCTGCATACAATTGTCCAGGGGATATTAATCAGTTTGTTGGGTGTTTGAAAAATGAGTCTTCCATTTTCTTTTAGGACGCGGCGAACCTGTTTGGACAAGTACTCCTCCAGATTAGGGATATGTTCTATCACATCAAATATTAGTACCGTGTCAAACGAATTATTCTTAAATGGCAGGATATTCTCCTTTGAAACAAACAGCCTATTCTTTAGTTTGGGATAAATTGTTTTGCTATGTTTAATTGCAGTCCGGTTTATGTCGGCTCCGTAAATGTTTTTGTAGCCCCTTAAATGCAGGTTTATTAATAGTGAACCGACATTACATCCTATATCCAGTATTTTTGCGTTCTTTGGCAGTTTTTGCTTAAGAAAATATCTTAGCGAGCTCTCCGTATTGCCCATCTCGAATTCTGGGGCGGTAATTACATTTTGCACCTCAAATATATGCCACACTATTATTTAATTCTTCCACACCCAAAACGCTTTTTAAGGCTAAGATTCTATTTCTAACATGTCAAAACCAGCAAAACCAAAAACTCAAATTAAAACCAAATTCTCTATCGGAGAAAAGTTATATGGTCTTGGTGAGATGATGCGCCCGATGGAGTGGAGTAAGTCCCTTCTTAATATGGCAATCGCACTCTTAATGGCGTTTTATGTTTATGCTGTTCCCGTAAGTTTAGGGACTTTTGTCGCTGGATTCTTCTCGGTGGCGATTCTTTGGTCAGGACTCTATACTCTAAATGATTTCACTGATTGGCGAATTGATTTACTTCATGCAACAAAAAAGAAGAGGCCGATTCCTTCCGGAAGAGTCTCTCCCTTAGCCGCATTAACTTCATCAGTAATATTAATTCTAATCTCGTTTTTCATTGCGTTTTGGCTGAATAATGCTCTGCTTGTGGGTTGTCTTTTTGTAATGCTCATAAATCAATGGCTCTACACTTCAAAGCCATTTAGATTTAAGGAAAGAAAAGGGCTTGATATGATTTCAGGTTCAATGATTAACCCTATCTTTCGTTACCTCGCGGGATTATTTTTATTTGTAACTCTTGCGGAGGCCTTCACTTCAGCATTCCCAATTCTGCCAATATTAATTGTTCTATTCTTTCAGTCCGGCGGGTATGCGCTTTATAGATTATCCTCAAAAGAACATGATAAGAAAGTAAAAATGGAAAGTACTGCGGCTTCTCTTCCGCATAACTTGATAAAAAAAGCATCTCACTGGGTAATTGCATTTGGATTTATTGGAGTATTATTTTTGTTCATTAATGATGTGACATTTCAAAATCCGTGGGTTGGATATGTTCCTTTATATTTCCTTGCTGGAATGATTCCAATTATTTTTGCAATCCCAACAATGCGCGGGGTACTAAGAACACCAGAAAAAGCAACCGCCCCAAGCACATATTCAAAAGTGTATGTTGTGATGCACGTCACAACTACAGCAGTCACAATAGTATTCTTAGCGATACATTTTATTTTACATTGAACTAAAAGGACACAGTGCCTTAAGAAATTATTTTTCTTCAAGTTCTTTTACAAGTCTAATAAGCTCTTTTCTTCCGTCGTTCTTCTCGGCGAGGTGCTTAAGCATTGTTACTCTTTTCTTGTATTCTTTTGAAGTTGAGAGTTCCTCAATTAAGAGTGTTAGTGCGTGTGCGGATGTTTTGTAATCAATTCTTCTTCCCGCTCCAATCCTCTCAAGTCCATTTGCATTAGCGTTTTGTTCGCAGTGAAATGCATCGGGTGCTGCAAGCACTGGTTTTCCAAGCGAGAGTGCTTCCATTGCGGTGGAGTGCCCCCCTCCTCCAATAACAAGACTTGATTCGTTTATGAGCGGCAGTGGATTAGTTAGACTTGCGTAAGTCTTCACATTTTTTCCGTGAGTGGCGAGTTTTGCGTTTGGTCCTGCAACTAAATCAAAGTGATAATCGGGTAGTTCCCTTGAGGCCTCAACTATTTTATCAAGTAATTGTTTTCTATAACCAAATCCGCCTATCATTGAGTAAACAGTTTTCTTTTTTGGTTTTGTTTTTAGTTCACTGCTCATGTTTCTGACAAGAGGGCCGAGGTACTGGGTTTTCTCGTATAATTCTGGAGTAAGGCTAACACTTTCTTCACATACTGTGAAGGGAGGAGAAAAGTCAGGTATCAAAAGTTTATCCATTTTGCTGAGTGTTGAGTGATTTAATCTTTTTATAAATGGCCCTGCCATTCGGATAAGTGTTTTTGAGTTAGTGTAAAAGAATTTCTCAATATTTGTTTGATTAAGTATCATCCAAGTGGGAATTCCTTTGTTTTTTGCAAGTGTTGCGGGAAGAAAGAAACTATCTGAGAGAACTAAATCAGGTTTTATTTTATTTATCAGAGAATTAAATTTTAGTATCCCATGTGGCTGTTTTGTGCTCTTTGAGATTGTGTTTAGAATTGATTGTGATAAATCAAACTGCCCGCTCTTTCCAACTAATTGTATTTCACTTGGAACTTCTTCTACATGGAGTCCCGCATTAATTCCAAATTCCCGTGTGTATCCATATGAAGCTAAAGTAACATCATGCCCGTTCTTTAGCGCGTTAGCCGCGGCGATAGTCCTTGTTGCGTGTCCTAAACCTTCTCCGCAGTAAAAGAACAATATCTTCATTAGTATACCAACTCAATTATGGGAAAACGTGTATTAAAAAGTATCGGGGCAAAAGTGAAGGAACGCATTTTATGCGGAAGAAAGTGTTAATAATTACAAATGATTATACTTAACAGAAAAGTATTGGTATTGTGTGATGAGTTTGCGTAATCTGACTATAATAAAATCCTCTTTCGGCAAGAGTTCCGCCGCGTGGACAAAAGTTAAGCCTATCCATCGGGTGCTTTATAATTGGTTCCTTGCTCGCCTCGCTGATTTGTTCCCGTTTGCGCAGCAAAAACAATTCTTTTACCGCGCAATGGGAATAAGGATTGGGAAGAATGTACAAATACTCCCGCAGGTATTTTTGGATATTTTTTTCCCTGAACTAATTACGATTGAGGATAATGTTGTGATTGGGATGGATGCTTTTCTCTCCTGCCACGAATTTAATCCAACAGAATTTCGCTACGGGCCAATCACAATTAAGAAAAATTCACTTATTGGTGCAAGAGCATTTGTTCTCCCCGGAGTAGTAATTGGAGAGAATTCTTTGGTAGGCGCAATGAGTGTTGTGAGTAAGGATGTGCCAAATAATACTCTTGCGATTGGTAACCCCATGCAATTAATTGATTTGAAGAAAAAAAAGTGAGAACTGTGATTAGGCGCAAGCCCGAAAATCACTTGGCGATTGACGAATTCTTGCAAATATTTTTAAGCAGTCAAAAGCGTGCCTTTTTGATGAATATTGTTAATTATTATGGTCAAAAGAATTTATGCAAAAGTAAAACAGATTTGTTAATTTCTAATATTGATTATGATGCAGATTCAAAAGAGATTATTTCCCTTTGTATAATTCAGGTTTTTGTTCATGGTGAACATATGCTTGAAGTAATTAAGTATGACTCCGCGCATGGGCGCTGTCATGTTCACAAGTATTATGAGAATTTAGATGATCCTGGGCAGGATTTGCTTGATAATCAAATCGGAAATTCCAGCATTGCTGAGTTTAAGAATGACATACGGCAAAATTGGGCGGAGTATAAGCGCAGATATTTTAGGAAATGGTTTAAACAAAAGATTTAAATAATGTGTAAATTATATAATGTGTAAGTTATATGTGTGGTTTTTATGATTAAGCGAGCAAATGAACCCATGACAATAATTATTGGAGGGGATATGGACAGGGACACGGAAATGTTATTTGCTGGGAAGCCTGAAGGAATCCCAAAGAACATATTTTACATGGATACATTTGAAGATTTGTATGAATGGCTCTCACCAAAGCGGATTGAATTACTGCGATATTTAATTAAGAACCAAGATGGTTCGGTGCCAAAATCAATCTCTGTAATCGCAAAAGACACTAAACGCTTTCAAGAGGCGATAAGCAAGGATATTAAGCACCTCGTGAAACTAGGGCTAGTTAAAGTAACAAAAGAGAAGCAATCAGTATATGCTTATCCAAATTTTAAGGAAATAATAATTAAGACAAAATGAAAGAATTTTTTTTTACTTTGCTTTCTTCCATGAACTTCCAATCTTTCGTCTCACATGTTCCGGCGGTCTAGTATACATTGCGGGGTGTGATGCTAAAACAAAGAACTGCGGGGAGTGTAATAATAGCCTTGCTTTTTTTCTAGCAACAGCAACTAACTTTCTTTTCTTTGCTGCTTTATTTTGAACAACCCTGCGAACGGCTTTCTTGTGAACAACTTTTTTTCGCACAACTTTCTTGTGTTTAATTAATTTTCTCTTCTTTGCGTGAACCGCCTTTCTTCTGACAACCTTTCTTTTGATTTTTTTCTTTTTAACCATGCACAAATAATGAATTAGGGGTTAATAAAGATTAGTGATTTGGATTATAACAAAACATTTTTCTACTTTGAAACAAGTTATTCTGTATGGGCGTGCAAAAGGCATACAATAAAATGAAGAAGAAAATGGTTCTTGCGGGTTCAAGAATGCCGCGTACGGATTTGCGAAGATTAGCCGCTTTTAACGGGTTTAATAATGCTGCTAATGTGCGGCGTTATTCAGTTGAGGTCGCACGGCGGGAACTTAACGGGTTAGAAAAAAAGTTTCCAAGGCTAAGCGAAGGGATAAGAAAAAAACCCGAGCATGAGTGGGCAAGGCTGCTTGAAACAATTGATTATTTGACTCCTCCCATAGCAGAAAAAGCACTTGCGAGGGGGGTTGCGTTAAAGGACCTTCGTTATTATTCAAGGGATAATGCTTTGGGAAAATTCTCGCCAAACCAGAAGGAGAGAGAAATTGTATTTGCTAGATTCGGTTATAAACCTCAATCAGCCCAGCTTGCAGCTGAATTAATGAAACATTTCCCTACTCAAGAGATAAATCATGCCTTAATTGAATTGGCTAAATTAGGTTACAAAATAAGCGGATCAAATACTCCAAACAAAATAGCGCTAAATATTGGAGAATTGCCTTTGCTTGTGAGGGCATTTAAACACAATCCCAAAGAAACAGCTGCATTTCTTAACTTAAAAAAACTTGATACAGAATTCGCCGGGCATGACTTAACGACGCAATTAGTGATGTTTCTAAAGCTCTCAGAGGAAATGGGTGGTGCGGACAAAGCAGCAGAACTTGTGCGCGGAAAAAAATTGCGATTAAGAAAGGATAGAAAGAATGTTGTTGTTTTAAAGAAATTTTATGATTATCGGAGGCATGGGAAGCCGTTCTTTGCTTTTTCATCAGAGCAAAATCCTGTCCTTGGCGCTTCACTTGCAAAAAGAGGGGTTCATTTATTTCCCTGCACAATTAAAGCCAGAAATGTTGGGAGCTCAAGCATTTACATAAACAACAGAAAAGTATTTTATATGGAGGTTCCGGAGTTTAAGGAATTATTCAAATACAAGCAGATTGGGGTGAAGGGTAAGAGAATCCAGCGCATGCAGCATGTCACAGGCGCACTTTCATTTGCGGATGTTGCACTACTTCCTGCAGGAGAGAAAGAGAAGGTCGCATATATACAGGAACTCCAAACCGATGTATTGAGATTTTTGCCCGAGGAAGTTAGAAAAAAATATGGTTCATGGGAGAAGTTATTGATATTATCTGTTGCAAAATGGGCCGACAGAGAAGGAATAAAAACCATTGATATGTCCACTCCCCAATTAATTAGCGAGGTTTGGACTGACGAGATTAGCAGGTCGGTGCTTCAAAGAATTTATTTTGATGTCCCGCACGAGATGGGGTTCGTTTTGATTAATCCAAAGCAAAATGTAAGGGCATTTGATTCGGCATTCGGAAAAGTACTTATGGGCGAATCGGATTCGCTTTGGAGAATAAAAACCGCGCAAATAAAAAAAGATTACCCTGAATTCTTTGAGTAAATATTTTTTGTGGCTTGGGGTGAATTATCTTCTTAAGAAAATATTTAACATCGCACTACGCCTCTGCAAAGTAATTACTTTTCTAACCATTCCCTGTCTTTTTCTTTGTGCCACTTGTTTTGGCGGATTGATTCCTAAACTAAAGAATCCATCAAAGAAACCCGGTTTTTTTTGTGCAACTACTTGGTGTGACTTTGGAGTAAAAGCAAATCTTTGGCGGGGGGCTTGTGCAGTGTTAAGTGGTGCTCGCAAAAAAGTTTGTTGCATTGGGCGCCTAAATTGTGGTTGAATTGATGCTTGACGGAATTGCTGCGGTGCCCTTTGAAATTGTGGTTGTGCACTACGAAATTGTGTTTGTGAATTAACCCGCATCGGCTGAGGGTATGCGCCGCTTCTAAGTTGCGGTCTAATTCTTCCATAAGGCATGCTTGCTTGTAAATTAGTTTGATTCATTGACCTTTGGAATCGGTAGCTCTGTGCCGGAGTAATCCTTCTTGTTGGAGGTAACATGAATAATAATTAGTTGAAGTTAGATATTAAATTAACTAATTCCCTGTTTTAATTCGTTCAAACAAACATATATAATTTAGGGAAGCACTTACTTTTGTATGCCACTTATTGTTCCAAAGAAGTTTAAGGGAAAGACTCTTTTGTGCGGGGATAGGGCAATTGTTCAACAGCTCCATGGAAGAGGCGTGCCAAGAGGAACAATTGCGAGATTTAGTAAGTTAGCTCCAAGGAGACCACAAGAACCGGCCGTGGAAATGTTTTACAAGTATAAGATTGCGAAATCACTCTTCCCGAAAAATTTTATTAGGGTGAAGGGGGCGTTTTGGGGGGAACCGCTAAACTATGGCGAGGTTTTGTTAAGTGAAAAATCAAGGCTTGATGTGCCCTCAAAAAGATTGATTGCAAAATTAAGGAAAATGGGTTATTCTGATATGACTATTGGTGATGGGGAGCGGCTTGAGAACTCCATGCAATTTAAGCGGCACGAGGAAAGGGTGGAGAAATTTGCCAAACCTGTTGTTGAGGAGTTAAATAAGCGGGGAATTTTTGTTAATCAAAATCCTCTTAATGTCTGGTTTGATATTGAAAGGAATCCAATATTCTTTGATATAACCTTTATTGATTCGGCCAAAATAAACGCACTCGCAAATGATAACAAAAAACTTACTTCTTTAGTACAGAGACACAATTTTCATCGCCAAAAACAACCCCAAAGCAACACTTCCACATAACTTTTCTCATTTTTGCTTATTTCGGCGTTTCTTAAGTACAAAATCCCTCAAAAGTTCGGGTTCCTTTGCCGAAACCTTTATAAACGTTGGGCGACTAAAATAGATAAGCAATTGTTTGCCTGGTGGCGCATTGCCAGAGTAAGATTGAGTAAACGGATTAATCTGTTTATTGCAAGTTCTCGATATTGAACACCTTAGGTGCTTCATTGCAAAACCCTAGGTTTTGCGATGTGTCGTAAAGCTTTGCTTTACAACATGCACGTTAAGATTCGTAATCAGGATATTCATTTCCTGCGGAGTGTCGGCGGATACTTTGGTAGTGGTGCTTGTCATCACATACTGATTTTATCTTAGCTTTTATACTCACACAGGTCGTGAGCACCAAAGTTTTTTTTGGTGTGATGTTGGTTAGTGGTGACAATAAGTTGTGATTCTTTGAATCAAAATTTATTGACATAATAATTGGTGAGAACAAGGTAAAGCAGTGCTTTACAATAATTTCCACAAATTAGTGAGAATAGCTCAAAACCAATTCCAAAACAGAGTTTAAGTACTAATACAATACAAACTTTGCAAAACTAGTTTTTGCAATTGTTCCATGCAAGTCATGGATTGTTGGTAAATATTGATTGTTGTAGTTGATGCAAATCAATGAAGATAATTAATTCCAGCTGATCCTACTGGCGGGAACTGCTATCGAAATTCGATTAGACATGCAAGTCGCACATCTACGGTAAGTGGGTGTGGCGTACGGCTCAGTAACACGTAGCTAATCTACCCTCAAGAGGGGCAAATCCCGGGAAACTGGGTATAATACCACATAGGTGATACGTACTGGAATGTTGTATCATCTAAACGAAATCATCTATATTCCGATGATCTTCGCTTGAGGATGAGGCTGCGGCGCATTAGGTAGTTGGCGGGGTAACTGCCCACCAAGCCGATGATGCGTACGGGCCCTGAAAGGGGGCGCCCGGAGAGGGGAACTGAGATAAGGTCCCCAGCCCTACGGGGTGCAGCAGTTTCGAAGTCTTTACACTGCGCGCAAGCGCGATAGGGGAATTTCGAGTGGCCACACTGTGGTCTTTTGCTAAGCCTAAAAAGCTTGGCGAATAAAGGGGGGGTAACATACGTGCCAGCCGCCGCGGTAATACGTAGTCCCTAAGTGGTTTCCACTTGTATTGGGCCTAAAACACCTGTAGCTGGTGCTGTAAGTCTTTGGTGAAATCAATTCGCTTAACGAATTGAATTGCTAAAGATACTGCAGTGCTTGGGGAAGTGAGACGTAAAGGGAATTTTTAGGGTAGCGGTGAAATGCGATGATCCTAAAAAGACCTCCAGTAGCGAAGGCGCTTTACGAGAACTATCCCGACAGTGAGAGATGAAAGCTGGGGGAGCGACCAGGATTAGATACCCTGTTAGTCCCAGCTGTAAACGATGCAGACTAGGTGTTCGATTTCCTTCATGGACTTCGAGTGCCGACGCGAAGGCAATAAGTCTGCTGCCTGGGGAGTACGCCCGCAAGGGTGAAACTCAATGGAATTGGCGGGGGCTCACACAAGGGGTGGATGTTGCGGTTTAATTGGATGCAACGCCAGAAAATCTTACCAGGGAGGACAGCAGAGTGATTCACAGTCTGAAGGGCTTTGATGACACGCTGAGAGGTCCTGTATGGCCACCGCCAGCTCGTACCGCGAGGCTTCCTGTTAACTCAGGCAACGGGCGAGACCAATACTCTTAGTTGCTACCGTGATTTTGATCGCGGGCACTCTAGGGGGACTGCAGCAGTAATGCTGAGGAAGGGGTTGTCAACGGTAGGTCTGTATGAGCCGAATTTCCTGGGCAACACGCGACACACAATGGATAGTACAATTGGATGCTAACCCGAAAGGGGGCGCTAATCCCGGAAAACTATCCTCAGTTCGGATTGAGGGCTGTAACCCGCCCTCATGAAGCTGGAATCCCCAGTAATCGCACGTCATTAACATGCGGTGAATAAGTCCCTGAGCCTTGCACACACCGCCCATCAAGCCAGCCGATTGGAGTCTGGATGAGTACAGGCCGTTAGGCTTGTCCGATTCTTGGTTTCGAGAGGGGGGCTAAGTTGTAACAAGGTGTCCGTAGGGGAACCTGCGGACGGATCACCTCCTATAAAAAAAAATTCGAAAGAGTTTTTTTTTCAAAAAATAATTTTGATTGTGAAATCAAAGTTTTTCTATTCAGTAGTACTTCGGTACTCGTGCAGAGTAGTTGTTTGTTGAATATTCTCAAAGTTGAGTAAGATTAATTTTTTGCTCATCACCATTAACCAAAATTATATTTAGTAATGATGATAAAATATGAAATATTTTATTGTAATAATATTGGCAATGTTTGCAGTAGTGATGCTACTTGGATGTACCGAGAAGCAACCATTAGCTGTAAGCGTGTCAGACTTGAACCATAACCCAGAGGGTTATGCGTGGAAATCCATCAGAGTTCATGGAATATTAATTGATTCCAATGTAAGTGGATTTGAAGAATATTTCCTAACCGATGGAAATTTTAGAATACCATTGGGGAATCAAGTCGGAAAAGCTGGGGAGAAGATTACGTTGGTAGGCGGGTGGAGTTTAGACCACCGGTATAATCCACCAATATATACTTTGAATCAGTATATGCCAAATTAAAAAATTGTATTTAAGTAGTTAAGTGGCACGCCATCAAAGATGGTAAGTGTCATCATTCGCATAATTGCGAATGGACAGCAAAATTAGATTTTGCTGGATCAATGGATTAGAAAGGTTTCGACCATAGCGGTGCAAGCGCTCAACAAGACTCTTGCAACGCAAGAGTTGGAATCGATTGACAAAAGTAAGGAACTGCCGTTCCACGAGGGCATTGCCCGAGTGAGTTCGCGAAGCATGTCCTCTCGAGCACGAATAGTGCGAGAAGGACCATGACGTGAACCGGCGTAACGGTTCCGGGCTTTTAGCTCAGTTGGTAGAGCGCTCGCCTTGCACGCGAGAGGTCGGGGGTTCGAATCCCTCAGAGTCCACTTGCAGATTGCCCTTTGATGGTGAAGCGAAAGTTTCATCAAAAAAAGAGATTTGCATCAAGCAGCTACAAATTAAGTTTTGTAGTGCAATTGAAAACAAACTTGAAAGAGTTTGTGTTACGATTGTTCCCATTAGGAGTTTTTTCTTAATGGAAGGCAAAAGATTGTACAGGTTGGTGCGCTTTGCAGCAATGCAAGGCAAGTTTTTTTGAGCGTGGACAACGCTTGAAAGGATGATGTGCCAAATGATGGCAGTCGAGCAAAGGGTTAATCAATTAGCAGCATATATATAATGGCGATTCAAAGTAAAACAAATTGCTTTACGTTCACATAATTGTGAATGGCTGGTAAATCGAAAGATTTGCCAGAGTTGTTACTGGGGCCGGCAAACACTTTTCGTGTCTTCAACCGGTTCCAGAAGTAAGCAACGTTACGCCAGGTAGTGGATGACTAGGCTAGAGCGCTGAACATAAGGACGTGGCAAGCTGCGATAAGCTTTGGCGAGAAGCATGCATTCGTTGAACCAAAGATGTCTGAATAATTCAGCAATGAATAGGAACTCCGTGAATTGAATCATCTCAGTAACGGAAGGAAAAGAAAACAATAGTGATTCCGGGATTAACGGCGAGTGAAACTGGAAGAGGGCGCACTGAATCCTACCATGTGAGTGGATGGAGTTGTGGTGTTAGCGTACTAGTTGGTTTGTGAGTAGAAGTGCACTGGAACGTGCTACCATAGAGGGTGATAGTCCCGTACATTAAACAAATCAAGTAGATTGCTAGTGAGCGAGTACCGTGCATTGGATAGTGCGCGGGAAGACGGGAGGATTAACTCCCAACCCTAAATACGTCTCTAGACCGATAGAGGAATAGTACCGCGAGGGAAAGTTGAAAAGTATCCTTAATAGGAGCTGAAAAGCACCTGAAACTACCTGGTTACGGGCGAGGCTCGGCGTGAAAGGATAGGCTTGTTGTTGAACTTATCGAGAGGTAAGGTAGGCAATGGGTTTCAGCGTCGGGTCGTACGTCGTGAAGCACGAGCAAGGGAATTTGCTGTAGTGGCGAGGATAAGCCTTTTTAAGGGCGCATCCGTAGGGAAACCGAGTTGGCGCATCCACTTCGAGTGGTGAGGCCGAGCGTTCATAGCGTTAGTCACTGCGGCCAGACCTGAAGCCAGATGAGCTAGTCCTGAGCAGGCTGAAGCCCCCTTTCCAGGGGGTGGAGGGCCGATTCCAGTGATAGTCTATCTTCTTGGGTGATTTGGGACTAGGCGTAATAAGCGAACCGAATCTGGCGATAGCAGGCTCCAATTGAAAAACCTCTGAGGGTTGCCTCGCATGAGAATGAACATGATGTAGAGATACTGGTTAAACCGTATTGACTCGAAAGGGTTGGCGGTTTTCCCAAACTCCGAATTTATGTTCTTCGTAGATGGCGGGAGTAGGGGGGTAGGCGTAAGGTTTATCTCCGTAAGGATAAGAATCCAGCTCAGTGTTAAGGCCCTCAAATGTTGGTTAAGTGTTAGAAAAGCGAGTCGTTTTCCTAAAACAGTGGGGAGGTAGGCTTAGAAGCAGCCATCCTTCAAAGAAAGCGTAACAGCTCACCCACCTAGGCCGACGGCCGCGAAGATTATCGGGGCTAAAACCAACTGCCGATACACTGAAACGTCTCTAGTCTGAGATGTCTTTGTAAATTGGTGCTCGGATGGCTTAGAAGCCTGTTCGTAAGAACGGGTGGAGCTTTTCGAGATATGGATCCTTGCATTAGTAGTAACGATAGAGATGTGAGAATCATCTCCGCTGAAAGGGCCAGGGTTTCTTGGCGCTTATCATAAGCCAAGAGTTAGTCGGTCCTAACCATCGCACCTAATAGGTAGCGTGGGAAAGGGAAACGCGTTCATAGTCGCGTACTTTCTGAATAAGTTCGGCAACGATATGCACGCTTTTGACGCATCGGGCTAGCCGAAATCACCTCGTCTGGTGATTTAACATAGATAGCTCCCTGGAGAGCCATAATGGCGAGAAAGGGAACAAATGTGGAATGGCAGCAATGTTTTGGCAAGGCCTGGTGCCCATGAAAAAAGAGCGTGTATGATTTCAGAAAACCGTACCAAGAACCGGGAGGGGTGCCCCTGGCAGAAAAAGCTAAAGCGTATTTGGGGAATCGACCTAAGGGAACTCGGCATATTAGCCCTGTATCTTTGGTATAAGGGGTGCCTGCGATGCAAGTCGCAGGTTTCAATAACAAGGGGAGTCCGACTGTTTAACAAAAACACAGGTCCCTGCTAGCCAGCAATGGTTTGTATAGGGGCTGACCTCTGCTCACTGCGAGTAGGTGAAAATCTGTTTCAACGGATCTAAGCCCTCGTGAAGAGCGGGCCTAACTCTGAGGCTCTCACGGTAGCGTAATACCTTGCCGGTTTATTGCCGGCTTGCACCAATGAAGTAACGAGATTCCTACTGTCCCTAGGTTGAGCCAAATGAACATACCTCGCTGTGTATATGCTGCGGAACTCCAACGGGAAGAGAAGACCCCACGGAAGTTTACTACAGCCTGTTGTTGTGGTGTAGTTTTGTGCGTACAGCGTAGATGGGAGGCATCGAAGCAGTTTCGTCAGGAATTGCTGAGCCGACAATGTAACACCATCCTCATGAAAATACACTGCTTACCTTTCTCGGGGACAGCAATTGGTGGGTAGTTTGGCTGGGGCGGCACGCTCCTGAAAAGATATCAGGAGCGCCCAAAGGTGTCCTCAAGCGAGTCAGAAATTCGCTGTAGAGTGCAAGAGCAAAAGGACGCTTAACAGTGTTTCTAAAAGCACGAAACGCTGGAAGGAAACTTGGGTCTAGCGAACGCTAGTGCGCCTCTTAGTAGGGCCCTAGTCTTACAATGAACCTATCCTGGGAGTAATTGAGTTGTCGCGGGTAAGAGTTCACATCGACCCCGCGGTTTGCTACCTCGCCGTCGTCTCATGGCATCCTGGCTGTGCATGAGCAGCCAAGGGTGGAGGGGTTTACTCATTAAAGCCGTACGTTAGTTGGGTTAAGAACGGTGCGAGCCAGTTTGGATACTATCTGTTGGAGTTGTTGATTGACTGAGGGGAAGATGCCACGAGTACGAGAGGAACATGGCGTCGCAGCCGCTGGTGTGCCAGTTGTCTGACAAGGCAATGCTGGGTAGCTACGCTGTAATGGATAAGCGCTGAATGCATCTAAGCACGAAGCCATCCCTAAAAAGAGTCAATCTATTCCGAGACCACATGAAAAACTGTGTTGTAGGAACGAGCGCACTCATAGAAGATGAGTTTGATAGGTTGCGGATGTACGCACAAAGCTTTTGCGATGTGTTGAGTCCTGCAAAACTAAGAGCGCTAGGTTGCTAAAAAACAATCATCGCAATTTTTTAATTGCTTTGAGTCAGTCCAAAATATATGTTCTGTTAATTGATTAACCCTTTGTTGCCTTTTAAGGACCAAATTTTTGGGAACAAAGTTATTTTATTTCCTTGCGAAAGCAAGGTTTGGCGGGATAAAACCACAAACCTCAATTTCTTCGTTAAACAACGTGTTTTTCACTATTATAAGTTAATTATCTCCACTTTGGCGGGGCAAATAGTTGCCCTTTCTAATAGCCAATTCATTAATAGGTGATAGATTACAATAATGCAAGATAGTGAATCAAAGTGTTTGCTATTAATTGGTGGACCCATCGGTTGTCCTGGAAAGGATATGCCTATGACAGCCTCTCACACGTATTTTGGCCATTGAAGCGAAGCATGGACTATTAACTCTTCGCCTAAAACCTGTATGTATGCACGCTTGCCCATAGCATGAAGGAGATAACCATTAAAATAAATCGAAAGGTTATGATCAGTCACGATAATTATTTGTGGCACTCTTTCACCGAGTCCATATCCAATTAATATCAATGTTATATCAATGATTTTATCTAAAGATTTCATCTAAAGTATACCCTAACACAAAGTGAATATTATGGTTAAAAGAAAGGTTAAGAGAAAAGCAGTAAGGAAGGCTAAGCGCTCAATAAAGAAGCACTCCCGTAGACCAAGCAAGAAAAAAAAGCACTCAAAAGTAAAGAAACTAATTAAGTGGTTAAAATCAAGGGGCAGGAAAAGGAAGTAATTTCTCCAAAGTTTTTCCTAATCCGCCAAAGCATAGCTTATTTTATTACTTAATTCCTTATTTTGGCATGATAAAGAGAAAAAGAAAAAATTATACAAATCACTTCGTGCACAAAAAGTCACTCACACATCACCGCAAAACTCAACACCAAAAACACCCCAAAACTACTTCAGTTTCTCTTCACTCAAAACAATTTCACTCAAAATCCTTTTTCTCAAAACAAATTTCAATAGGCAAGCATTCTCTTTTTTTAGAATATTTTATTCTAATCTTAATCCTTATTTTTGCCTTTTACCTCCGCATAATGTTTCTTGGTGCTCCCGCGATGTGGGTGGATGAGAGTATTTCCGCGATTGCGTCAAAGAATATATTAGAAAAAGGAGTCCCTATTTTTGATTCGGGTTTCTTTTACGGCAGAGCGCTTGTGTATCATTACTCCGAGGCCCTCTCACTTTTCGCATTCGGGTTGAATGATTTTGCTGCAAGATTACCCTCAGTAATATTTGGAGTACTAACTGTTCTGCTCGCATTTTTTGTCGGGAGGGAGTACTCAAAAAAAGCAGGGCTAATCGCGGCGCTCTTCACCGCGACGTTTTTCCTTGAGGTATTCTTTTCAATGCAGGGCCGGTTTTATCAGCTCTTTCAGCTCGCTTTCTTCGCATCATTATTCTTTTTGTATAAATCAAAAACTAATATTAAATGGATTTACCCTGCGTTATTTGCTTTTGCGCTTGCGGTTGACACAAACCCGTTTGGATTAGTGCTTGCGCCTTTCTTTATTATAGATTATTTATTTTTTAGAGGTAAAATTAAATTTAATCAAAAACACCCTAAAGAAAAGAGTAAACGAGCAATGACCTTGATTTTGCGCGAGAAATTATTATTCCTTGTAATTCCAACAATACTTTTAGCAGTAAAAGGAATTGAACTATTTCTCTCAATTATAAGTACCTTCGCAGCAAAAGAAGGCAGGGCACCATCAATGAATTTCTTTGCGGCGTTTATGCAAGAACTCAACACAAAAACATTTTTTACACTCCCATTTATGTTTGTGTTCTGTGCCGCGGGAGCAATTTGGGCTTATTTTAAGAATAAGCGTCTAACCTTAATGCTTCTTGCCCCTTCCATTTTGGGGTTATTTGGGCTCTATGTCTCAAGCGAGTATGCGTTAAGATATTTTTATTATTTTGTTTTTCCAATAATGATATTCTCCGGGGTGTTATTTGGATTCATTGCTGAGAATAGAAAACAATTCCTCCCAGTCCTTATTGTTCTTGTTGCTCTTATATTTGCAGCCTCAAACATTTTCTTTCCTGCTTCATTTGGTTTTGCAATTTTTCCACCACAAACTAATTTGGAGGATAGCTCTGCCCCAATAATAAGCTTTAGCGGTGTGCCGGCAGTTTTGTATGAGGAGATAAAATATAGTGGAACCGAGATTATTACTTTATACTCTCCCCCCGTGGAGTGGTATTTTAAGAAACCAGACCGTACAATTCCATTTACATTAACCGGGTTACATGCTGATGAGACATCTATTTTGGAGGGGGAAAAATTAGTTGATATTTATTCCGGCTCAACAACAATCAATAATCTTAACGAGATTTATGACAGTTATTTTTTTATTGAAGAGTATTTTGCATCATCAAAACTGGGGTTTAATGATAAAGTCGCGCTTGATACAATAAAGAAGAAATGCGAGTTTCGTTTTGAAAATAAAAGCATCGCAATTTTTTATTGCGGTTAGGTTATTTAAACACTGAGTGCTTATTTGTTTGTACTATTTGGCGGGATTAATTTGGCAAAAAGATTAAAAAAGTCCTCAAAAAAACCATTAATTGGGCTTGAGGAATCAGCGGGGCATTTTATAAATAAAAATATTTTAAAACACGCCCCAAATTTTCCTTCACTAAAATTGCGTCTCCCAAAAAGCCGCAAGGAGAATATCACAATTCTTGCTGCAATTGTTCTTGTCTTGGCATTTATTTTGCTGCAATTAATTTTAATGAATTCCACGGGTATTGGAACGGATGAAGGCAATTTTGTTTTTACCGCAAAAGAAGTAATGCAGGGAAAAGAACCCTACAATGATTTTTATACAAGGGAAGCGGGGTCGCTCTTAATTCTTCTCCCGATATTTAGCGTATTTGGAGCGACGATTGAAACATTAAGATGGATTATACTATTTGTTCATGTCCTTGAGGTCGCGATAATTACATTTTTGGCATTTAAACTCACTAATAGCAAAAAACTTACTATTGCCTCAATGTTTTTGGCAATAATTCTTCTCCAAGTTAATGGCCCGCTTGATTTTTACCAAGGTTGTTTTTATCAATTCTCAAATCTACTCTCGCTTGCGTTAATTACAATTGTATTACTAAAAATATTTGGCAAATCAAATAATGATTGGGGCTCTACGACGCTATTAACAGGTTTCTTAGTTGGAATTGATATTATCTGCTATAAGGGTTCAATTATTCTTCTCGGCGTAATTCCTTTTCTGATACTGCTTGGGGTAAATCGCACAGGCAAAACAAGATTCTCTATCCATGATTTGGTTATCTTTTTTGCATCTGCTATGGTCCCTATTGCAATATACACGGCCTATTTCTCCATAAAAACAAATTTAATACACATACTCCAAATGGTTATGGGGAATGTAATTGCCAGCTGGTTATTTGCCTTAATATTCCTATTTGCGGTTTTTAATATTTTTAAGATAAAAAAAATAATTCTGTCCTTTGACATAGTTGTGTTTTGCCTTAACATGCTCTTTGTTTTAGTAATAATATTTAGAATGGTTTTGGATTATGCCGGCACAGTGGGCTCATTATACAGCGGACTTGTATTCATTAATTTATTCACTTTAATGACAATCCAAATATTCAGTATTTATTTCTCCGGAAGATTTCGAAAAATTATCTTTTATATTTGTTTTGCGCTTAACGCATTCATTTTAGTATTTGGATTCGGAAATAGAGGTTTTTTCTCAGGTCCGCCTATTGAGTATTACCTCGCAAGCACAGTTTTGTTTTTAGTATATAATTTTGTATTATTTTGCTTTTATCTTGAGAAGCATGAAAAACAGGAACACGACAAAACAATTTTTCTTCTTGGTTCGGCGCTTTACCTTTGGCTTATATTATTCTCAATTGGCGGAAAATTAATGCCCACAAGGTTTGAAAGCACCCTTGTATTGCTCCCAGTGCTCATCCTAATCATATTTAAAATAAAATCAAAGGCATCTACTTTGTTAAGGGTAGTATTTATTTTGGCTGTTGTTTTAACAATTTTTATGAATAGCACGCTAAGTAATGATTATACTTTATACTCAAAAAGTGATTTTAATTCGGCCGTGGAGTATATGAACACAAACTTTGACTCAAATCAAACGGTATTCTCTCTTGATACCGCCCTTCTTTCAGAAATCCCAAATAAAAGTATGATTCCATTTTATTCACAGCACGTTTATATTATTGAAGAGGAACAATCGGATTACTATTATCCTGGACTAAGAGAAGCATTTATGGACCGCGACATCATACTAAAAAAAGATGATGTGCTTGAGAGACTAATGGGTATAACTCCAAAATATGTTGTCGGCTCAAGCAGGGCGACGCTAAGGATAATTAGAGAAAACGATTACCTTAATTCGTGGTTCAATGATGCATATGAGTTAAAAGCAAATTTTGGAAGAATATTAATTTATGAGAGAAGGGATTAATTTATTCAAATTTTAAAGAACAAAAACAGCAAAAAAGCAGCAATAATTATACCAAACTATAATGGTCTGCGCTTTCTTCCAAAATGCCTAGCTGCTTTGTATAAACAAAGTTACAAAAACTTTGATTTATACTTTGTTGATAATGGTTCAATTGATGGCTCAAGCGATTATGTTAAGGCAAATTATTCAAAAGCAAAAATTCTTCGTTTTGAAAAAAATCTTGGATTTGCGCGCGGCAATAATGAGGCGATAAAAGTTGCGCTTAAGGATAGCAAAATTGAGTATATAGTGTGCCTGAATAATGATACTATTGTTCAAACAAATTGGTTAAAAGAGCTTATTTTAACGGCAAGAAAAAGTGAAGAGATTGGCGCGGTCGGCAGTATTGGGATTTACCCAAATGGAAAAATTCAAACCGCTGGAATAAGGCTTTTGCCCTCAAAAACATTTGTTGAAATGAAAACAGGGGATTTATCCGTTGGATATGGACAGAGCCCGACAGAATTTAAAGTCCCTTTTGAGATTTTTGCCCCTTCAGGATTCTCTGCGCTTTTCAAAAGAAAAGCGCTTGAAACTATTGGTTTGTTTGATGAAGATTTCTTCGCGTTTGGAGAAGATATTGATTTGGGTTTTCGGCTTAGACTTTTTGGGTTTAGTGCATTTTGTAACCCAAACTCTCGTTTAATTCATTTTCATTCAATGACTGGCGGCAGAGCCTCCCCATTGAAGGCATATTTATCAAAAAGAAATGGATTTTTTATTGCAATAAAGAATTTTTCATTAGCTGATGCAATTCTTTACCCAATTAGAGATATAATTTTTACACTAAAAAGCGTTCATTCCAAGGGAAGGGCGGAAGAAATTCAAAGAATAGGTATTTTGAATTCAATTAGAATTCTGCTCCTTGTTTATGCGGCTGTATTATATTATCTGCCAAAAATGATTTTGAAAAGAGGGAAGATACAAAAGAGTGCATTAATTAGGAGTAAAAAAGTAGGGGATTGGTTTTATGAAAAAATTTAATGTTCATTTAATTAAAATAATCTTCTCAGTGATTATCACTTTTATTATACTTTATTTTTTATTTATTCAGCTAGGGCTCTACAATATTTCCCTATTAACTGCAAGCCCTTATGCATTTTTATTAACAATAATTCTTTTCCCATTAATTGAATTAATTAATGTTTTTCGTTATTCTAGCGCCTTTGAATTAAAATTTAGTTTTAAGCTATTTAATCTCTCAAATTTTGCAAACATGATTATTGGTGTAATGCCCATGAGAGTTGGGGAAATTTCGTATATATATGGGCTCAAAAAATATTTTGGAATGAATTATAAAAACGGAATAAAAAAACTCTTTTTGGTTCGAATTGCGGATCTTGCAGTAATATACCTTTTGTTAATTTCCTCAAGCCTTTTTGTTGTATTGTCAATAGCCCAAGAGATAATCTATTTTATTTCAATTCTTTTCTTGATTTTATTCTTAGGGATTGGAATATTCTCGCTTATTACAATAAAATATTCTATCTCAAAGCGCCTAAAAAGATATCCTAGGCTAAGAACCATTGTTTTGGTTATTGAGGAAACTATTTTTCAGGCATTTAAGATTAAGAAAAGAAAACTTATCCTGATATTTATTCTATCGCTGGCTTATTGGCTTTTAAGAATTTTAATGGGCTTTGCAGTGCTTTATATGCTTGGAGTGCAATTGGACTTCTTTATTGTTGTATTCATCAGCCTCGCATTATTATTTATTGATATTATTCCAATAAAGACTGTGGCAAACTTCGGGTTATTTGAAGCCGGTTTTGCGTATTTTCTTGTGCAATTAGGATATAGCTCAATAATCGCATTAAACAAAACCCTATTATTTCACATAGCAGTTTTTATTCCCGCAATCATTTATGGTTTAATTGGATATGTTTTGCTAAAATTCAGCAAAAAGAAAAAGAGATAACTGGGTTAAAATAAAACTAAAGCAAAATAAAATATAACTAAACTAAAATGGGCCAGTATAAGACTAAAATCGAATAGAAAAATTAAAATGGAATAAAAAAAGAACTAAATCCAAAAAAATATTAACTTTCTTAATTCCAATCAAAGAAATATGGTGCAATTATTTTACTTTTGAGATTATTTCTTTAGCAGGGTTGCCTGCAATAATTAAATTACTCCCAAAGCTTTTTGTAACAACTGCCCCCGCACCCACAATTGTATTCTTTCCAATTTTAACGCCTGGTAAAACTATTGCTCCAGCGCCAATTAACACATTATTCTCAAGCCTTATTGTACTTACTTCCTGTTTTAACCCAAAAGTGTTTCTAAATGCCGCATCATGAAAGAAAAAAATGGCGTGCTTTGCTATTGAAATCCTGTCTCCAAGTATTAGGCGCTTTGCGTATTGTATATCCAAATTAAATATTGAAGTATAAATTAAACAATCTTTCCCAATTTTAGCCCCAAGCAATCGTAGAACAAATGGTTTTGGTTTTATTGTAAGATTAAACCAAAAGAACCGGGCTATCTTTAAAAAAATCATTGTAATCATTCTAGTGCCTCGTTAAGTTTATCTGCAAGGTCAAGAAAAACCTTTTCCTTAGCATAAATCCCGCTTTTTTTAAGTATTTCGCGGTTTGATTTAGTGTCAAAGCATACTGTTCTTAGCCCTGCTGATTTGTATGCAAATAATTTTCCGTTTCCCTCCATTGATTCCCCTGTTTTTGGTGCAATCGCAACATCACCAAGGTTGAGGTATGCGCCAAGTTCATCATAAGGCACCCTGCCAGTAAATGTAATTCTATTTAATACGCCAAGCCTTCCGGCCATTTTTTTTGCATCCTCAAACGGGTATCCTATTAAGAGAAAATGAATATTCTTATTCACGAAAGGAATTGCTTTTATTAAATAATCAATGCCCTTATACAAATCCATTCCTCCTGAATAAACAACAATTTTTTTTCCTTTTGGAAGAGAAATATTTTGCAAGGGGATTTTAGAGCCGTTTTTTTTGCTGATTTTATTAAAATTGCCTTTTATTTCATAATCAGTGATTACTTTAATTGGTTTATTTACTCTGCATTCATTAGACAAATATTTCTTCAAATTATTTGAATTAGCAATTATTTCATCAGGCTGGTTTGAGAGATATTTTTCTATTGCAAAAACAAATTTGGTAATAATTCCTTTTTTTGGGATTGTTCCCTGTTCAGAGAGCTCGCGGGTAAGTGACCCTTGCGCATCATAAATAATTTTTGTTCTAAAAAGAAATCTTAATTTAATCGCAATAAATATTCCTTCGTGGAGGTGTGCATAAATTAAATCAATCTTTTCTTTACGCATTATTCCGATTGCTTTTATGAGCATCAATAAATCAAGCAAGGGTTTGTAGAAAGAGAATCCTGGAGAAATCTTTTTGTATCCAGAAAGCATTAAAACACGCACCGCGTTTACTCCTTTAATGTTTCTTCCAAGCGGATAGGTAAGCAAAGTAACTTTTGCGCCGCTTTTTTTCAGTCTTTTATACGAATTAAGTATTCTAATATGGCAGCCACGGTCAGAGAAGAAAGGGGTTGGAGCAATCATCAAAATATTTTGGGGCACTTTATTTTTTTTCTTTGACATAAATGCATTATTAAATCCACAGAAATAGTTAAAAACTGCAAGAGATAAAAATTATGCATTATGGGAATACTCAAGCATTCAATAAAAGTGGCGGGCGGATGGGTAATATATACTACCAGACGGCTGCGGGCGATAATGTATTCTGCTGTCCTTGCGCATGTCGGAAAAGGGGTTCTTATTGCAAGCACTCTTCATATCGGCGACCCAAAGAAGATATTTATTGGAGACAGGACTATAATAAGCTATAATTGCAGTCTTGGCGGAAAAGGAGTTGTGAGAATAGGAAATGATTGTTTGATTGCACAAAATGTGAGTCTTATCACAAGCAACCATAATTTTCACAGCAGAAATATTCCAATGAATAAGCAGGGATATACTGCAGAAAGTATAATTATTGAGGATGATGTTTGGGTTTGCGCGAATTCAATTGTTTTACCGGGGGTAATAATCAAAAAAGGGGCGATTGTTGCTGCTGGTGCGGTTGTTACAAAAAATGTTGCTCCCTATACAATAGTTGCTGGTAATCCCGCAAAAAGAATTGGAAGCAGATAATAAAAAACTAGCAAGGATAAAAAAACCAGTGGCGGTAATCCTAATTTCTAATATATCCCATATATCAACAGATTTTCAATAAACTTTTTTAATATTGTAATTTTGTATTCTCCCAGTCTTGTAATATATTCTCACTAAAATATCTGATATTATTCCAAAGCAAAAGAAAATTATTCCTGTGATGAACATAAACGCAACAAAAAGCGGGAAAGATGATTCAGTGAGGCTGAGTTTTCCTCTTAGCCTTAAATACAATAACATTACAGTGAGTATAATTGAGATAAATATTGCAAAAATCCCTAAGCCCCCGAAGATGTGCAGTGGACGAAAAGAGTATTTTTGCCAGAACCACACAACAATGAGATCCAAAAACCCCTTATACAATCTCCTCACAGAGTACTTTGTTTTACCGTTAATCCTTTTTTTATGTGAAATCTTAACCTCTCTAACATCATACCCTCTCCATCTAAGCATTGCTGGGAGGTAGCGGTGCATTTCACCATATAACTCAAGCCCTGCTGCGCACTCTCTCTTCATTACTTTAAATGGACAGCCATAATCGTGCAAATGAGCCCCAATTAGAATTCTTCTAAACAGCCATGCTCCTCGCGAGAAAAAATTTTTAAAGAAGCCGTCCTTTCTTTTCCATCTCCATCCAACAACCGCATCAGCGCCACTATTAATTTCTGCTAAAAATAAGGGCAGTTGCGAAAAATCAACCTGCATATCGGCATCAATATAACAAACGAGTTCTTTTTTTGCCGCATCAAACCCTGCCTGCATTGCAGCGGATTGTCCAAAGTTCTTGCGAAAATCAAGTATTTTCACTTTTTTATTTTTATTTTTAACCGCAAGCATTTTTTTTAGGGTATCATCCGTGCTGCCATCATTAACAAATATTATCTCATAATCAAAATTTAGTTTTTTTAAAGTAAAAGAGATTTCTTTGTACAGGGGCAGAATGTTTGCTTCTTCATTATATGCCGGAACAATAACTGAAATGCTTTTAACCAAGAAAATCCCTTATTTACTAAGTAATTACCTCTTTTTTAATTCTTCTAAATCATAACCAAAATTAAATCCACCAAATCCTTAATAAAGCCCCAAAGCATTAATTTATTATGCGATTATTAAGACGAAACCCAAGTGCAACAATGCGTTCAGGTTTATCAAAAGCAAGGGGTGGATTGTTTAATTCTGTTTTTACAAAACGAGCTAGGGGCATGAGTGATAAGATGGTTAAAGCGCTTATGGCAAAAAACGAGGCGCTGGCTAAAGCACGCGGAGTTAGTATGGAGGAACTTGAAATTGAAAAAGCGCGCGCAATGCAAATAGAACGAAATGAATTGATTGGGGTATCAGAATTTGATGTGATTAATGCACGTAGGGCACACGATGTGCATAAGATACAACACGATGCATATGAAAAAAGACTTTTAGCCGATGCTACAGAGAAGATAAAGGGGATAATTTCATCAGAGTTAAAATCTTCAATAGCAAATATTCTTGCACAGGAAATAGCCAGGGCAATTGGGCATGAAGCAATATCCCAAATCAGTGCCGAGCAGTTAAAACAATTATTAGTGCAAAGCCCGCAGTTAAAACAAATAATAATGAAACTAAAAGCCGGCGGGAGAACAAATAAGCGCGAAGTAGGCGAGGCTATGGATGAATTAAAGCAAATACTCCAGCAGGCAATGCAATAGTAAGAACATAGTTTTTCTTAGTAAAATTTTCCAATACCCTAAATTTATAAACCCCCTTTGGCGCAATACTTATGGTAGTGGTTGAATCGGCTAACGGCGCCCCGCAGGGGTTGCTGAGGAAAGTCCGCTCACCTTGATTCGCAAGAATTAATCCCATAAAACGTGGAAACACGGGGCTCCTGAACAGAAACGACACCCCAGAAATGGGGATGAAACGTGCGGGAGTGGTGCAACTCGAAAGAGGCTTAGGTTAATGCTGACCCTAGACGAGCTTTCTCGTCGTTAAAGGGAAAACAGAAAGTGGCTTACTAATCACTGCCAATTAAAGTAATAGTCCTCTTGACGAAGGACTAAAATTAACTTAAAAATACTTGCCTTTTTACTTTTGTTAAGTGAATTAAATGATTACAAGCAAACAACTTCGCCAAAAGTACTTTGATTTCTTTAAATCAAAGGGGCACGCATTAATTCCTAGCGCTTCATTAATTCCGGAAAATGATCCAACTGTTCTATTCACTACTGCGGGTATGCACCCATTAGTGCCTTATTTGTTAGGCGAACCGCACCCGCTTGGAAAAAGATTGTGTGATGTACAGAAGTGTATTCGAACCGGGGACATTGATGATGTGGGGGACGCTTGGCACTTAAGTTTTTTTGAGATGCTTGGTAACTGGTCGCTTGGGGATTATTTTAAGAAAGAAGCAATTCAAATGAGTTATGAATTTTTAACTGAAAAAAAATATCTTGGGATTCCAACTGAAAGAATTAGTGTTACTTGTTTTGCGGGCGATAAGGATGCTCCAAGGGACCTTGAGGCGGCGGGGGCATGGGAGAAGGCGGGCATCGCAAAAAACAGGATTCATTTTTTACAAAAGGCGGATAATTGGTGGGGACCTGCGGGGCAAACTGGACCATGCGGACCAGATACAGAAATGTTTTATCATGTAAAAGATATTCAGGAAAAGAGTACGCAAGAATTTGAAAAATATAATAAGGAAGGAACTTTTTGCGAGATATGGAATGATGTGTTAATGCAGTACAACAAAAATGATGCGGGGATTTATGAGGAGGGAAAACAAAAGAACATTGATACTGGAATGGGTGTTGAGAGAACCGTTGCGGTGCTCAATGGATTTGTTAATGTATATGAAATTGATACATTGAAGCCAATTTTTGAGAAGGTATTGGAACTTGCTAAGAAAAACGCAAAAAACATTACTTCTGAAGAATTAAGAAGCACAAGAATAATTACTGACCATATCCGCTCTGCCGTAATGATACTTGGGGACAACAAAGGGATTTCACCAAGTAATGTTGATCAGGGATATATTTTGAGAAGGTTTATTCGAAGAGCAATCCGCCACGCAAGATTAATTGGAATTAGCGGCGTATTTTGCAAAGAAGTCGCAATGATGGCTGTTATAATAATGGGTGCCGTATTTGAAGAAGTTGAAAAAAATAAAGCTCGTGTTTTTAGTGAACTTGAAAAAGAAGAAGAAAAGTTTTCTGTTGCGCTTGAGAATGGGATAAAAGTGCTTGAGAAGAAGCTCACTTTCTTGGACAAGGCTCCAAAAAAAGAGCTTAATTCTAAAGGAGCATTTGATTTATTCCAAAGCTATGGTTTCCCGCTTGAAATGACTGTTGAGATGTGTAAAGAAAGAGGATTTAGTGTTGATGAAAAGGGATTTAATGAACTGCTAAAACAACACCAAGAGCTTTCAAGAAAGGGCGCTGAACAAAAATTCAAGGGCGGGCTTTTGGATAATAGTGTTGAAACCACAAAACTCCACACGGCAACTCACTTGCTTAATGAAGCGTTAAGGCAAATAGTGAACCCTAATACTTCACAGAAGGGGGCGAATATTACCGCGGAGAGATTAAGGTTTGATTTTAATGCTGATGAGAAGCTTACTGATGAACAATTAAAAAAAGTTGAGGATTGGGTTAATAATGCAATCAGCGAGAAAGCGGATGTTATAATGGAAATAATGGGTGTTGAAGAAGCAAAGAGAGGAGGAGCGCACGGAGTATTTGATTCAAAGTATGGGGAAAAAGTTAAGGTTTATACAATAAAAAATGGAAATACTATTTTCTCAAAAGAGATTTGCGGCGGGCCGCATGTAAAGAATACTTCAGAACTTGGGAAATTTATAATCCAAAAACAGGAATCAGTTGCCGCGGGCGTGAGAAGAATAAAGGCCGTGCTAAAATAATCAAACAGCACAATTTAATTTAATTTTACAATTTACTTTTAATTATATAATTTCTCTTTCTTTCCCCGCCTATAAACAACAAACCCAATTACAGCTAAAAGTGCGATGAAGATAAATGCAATGATACTAGAATTCCCGCCCAGTAGTGCAAGTCCCTGTATTGGATTAGTTCTTTGTTGTTCCACTAGGGAGTTTAAATCGGCTTGAATGGTTTGTACTATTTGTTCATTTGATGCCCCTCTTTCTTTTAGGCTGGATAGCTCAGAGTTCATTGTGACAATTTTATCAACAAGATTTGAGTTTGCGGTGTTAAGATAATTAATCTGTTCCTGTTTGTTATTCAAATCAAGCTCCATATTCAGGGATTTAGTCTTTTCTTTTGAAAGCTCGGATTCTAATGTATTTATCTTTGAGTTAAGCACATCCCTTTCGCTTTGGCTTATTGGAACAAAAAAATTAATTGTAACTGAATCAGAATCAACTAAATTTGTGGAAGAATAAATCTCCGCAAGAAGTATCTCCTCTTTTGGCGAGTTCCCTGTTATTGAAGCACTAACTCTGCCGGCAGAGTTATTTAGTGAGAGAACATTAATGGATTTTTGACTCTCATCAACAAATACAGTTCCATTTCGTTCAAATAAAGTAAAAAGCGGTTCGTTGTTGAGTAAAACCCTTAACTCTTTTCCGCCAAAGAGCGAGCCATAATCAACTGTGAAAGTCCAAGCGCTCCCGCTCGGAATTGAATTTTGTGCATCAATACTTAGCGCAAATGCGCCCGTGGAGATAACCAAAACAAGGATTAAAACAAATAATTTCTTTAACATAAGTTATCAAATGAAATAAAAGCACCCAAAGTATATAAACCTTAAACCCGCCCCAACTTTTTGAAGATTCACATTTCTTCTATTGCTTCAATATCAAGTAGATTCATGCCTTTCGCAAGCACTATTCTTGTTGCTTCTACGAGTGCTAGCCTTGCAAGGACTTCTTTTGCGCTATTTGCTTTTAGGACTGATACTTCATGATAAAATGAATTGAATTTCTCGGCTACTGAAAGTAAGTGGTGGCAGAGCGGGTGAAGGGATAATTCTTCCCAGCTGCGCTTAATTGAAGCGGAGTATTTATCAAGTTCCATAATGAGTTCTTTTTCTTTTTCGTGGGTGAGCAGAGAAAAATCAGCTTTTCTAATTTTCTTTAAATCGATTTTTTGTTCCTCTTCGGCTTTATTCAAAATGCTTCCTGCTCTTGCGTAAGTATACTGTAAATACGGCCCGGTTTCTCCTTCAAATAAAATGCTTTTCTCTGGGTCAAACACCATATCTTTTTTCGCGTCATTCTTAAGGAGAAAGAATTTTATTCCGCTAAGTGCAATCGCAAGCGCCCTCTCATCTTTTTTCTTTGCGCTTAACTTTGGATAGCGCTTATCAATCTCTACAAGAGCGAGTTTCTTCATTTCAAGTATCAAATCATCCGCATCCGCAACCGTTCCCTCGCGCGATTTCATTCTACCGCTGGGCAGGGAAACATAACCATAGCTTAAATGATAACACCCATCAGCCCACTTTCTCCCAAGTTTTTTAAATATTGCAAATAATTGTTTGAAATACAAGTCCTGTTCGTTTGCAACCACCCAAATACTTTTATCAAGCCCGAATTTCTCAAACTTCTCCTCAGTTACCCCTAAATCATTTGTCGCATAAAGGGAGGTGCCGTCTCCGCGCAGTAGAACTTTGTTTGGGAGCTCTGGTTCGAGTACTGCAACTACCGCTCCATTATCCTCGTGCTTAAAAATTCCCTTTGCGAGCCCCTCTTCAATTACCTTTTTCCCCGATTGTTTCTCAAACATTTTTGATTCAAAGAAATATTCGTCAAATTTTGTTCCAAATGTATTATAGGTTTCTTTCATTCCTTCAATTGCCCACTTATTCATTTTCTTCCAAAGTTCAATTGTTTCTTTATCTCCTTTCTCCCACTTCTGCAATAATCCTTGGGCTTTCTCCTCAAGTGTTGGGTCCTCTTTTAGTTTTTGATTAAATAAAACATACATGTCCCCCACAAAGTGGTCGCTCTTTATTCCTTCATCTTTTGGGGATTTGTCTTTTGCAAATAATTTGTATGCGAGCATGCTCTTGCATATGTGCACTCCGCGGTCATTAATCAAATTCGCTTTCACTACTTTATGCCCCGTTGCCTCAATCAAATTTGATATTGCAAGTCCAAGCGCATTGTTACGTAAGTGCCCCACATGAAGCGGTTTATTTGTATTAGGGCTTGAGTATTCCACCATTACTTTTCCTTTGCCTAGTTTTGTTTGGAGGGATTTTCCGCTGAATATTGCTTCAAGCGCGCTTATTGAGAGTTCTCCCTTTGAGAGAAAAAAATTAATGTATGGCCCCTTTGACTCAACTTTCTCTAAAAAATCTGATTTAATTTTTCCTGCAAGGGTTTTTGACAGTTCAACAGGATTCTTCTTTTGCTCCTTTGCTGCAATAAAACACGGAAAAGCATAATCCCCCATCCCTTGCGGAGGTACTGAGAGAAGAGTAAGTGCTTTATCTGCGGGCATGTTAAGTTCTTTTGCCAGAATAAATGCAATTTGTTCCTTAAAATCCATGACATATTTAGAAGATAAAAGAATTTAAACAAGAGTCCACATGCCCCAAATATAATAACATGAATTTAAGTAAGTTTTGGAATGAATAATATTAATCATGTTTAATGGCAAGAAAATACTGGACCTCTCTATGCTGATTAATGAGAATACGCCTAATTATCCCGGTGACCCGCTGCCAAAGATTGAAGAAATCGCCACCATTAAGAGTTCCGGGTGGAACGAAAGAAGAATTTCATTTAATACGCATTTCTCAACGCACATTGATGCGCCGTATCATATGCTCCAGGATGGAAAGAGAATAAGCGATTACCCGATTGAAACGTTTTTTGGAGAAGCAATTGTAGTGGCATTAAATAATTTTGAAAAAATGCTTCCCCAAATAAAGGAAAATGATTTTGTTTTATTTTATACCGGACAATCAAAGAAAGCATTCAGCAAAAATTATTATGAGAACGCGAAGTTTCTCACAAAGGAGATTGCAGAGAAATTAATTCAGAAGAAAGTTCGCGTAATTGGCATTGATTCATTCTCAATTGATGATGACCCATGGCCCGTACATAAAATGGTTTTCAAACACAATGTGTTAATAATTGAGAATCTTGTCGGGCTTGAGGAACTAATTGGAAAGAGATTTGAAATAATTGCCCTCCCCCTAAAACTTGATGCTGCTGATGGTTCGCCATGCAGGGTAACAGCGTTGATTTAAACAATTTACCTACAAGTATCCTTTTGCCTTCAATAATTCTGCGTTTAGTATTCCGCCGCCTGCCGCTCCGCGTACAGTGTTGTGGCTTAACCCAACGAAGCGGTAATCAAATATATTGCATTCGCGTAGGCGCCCAACTGATACAGCCATTGCTTTATCATTGTCCCGATCTTTTCTTGGCTGGGGACGGTTCTCTTCTTCCATGTAAATTATTGGTTGTTTTGGTGCGAACGGCAAATTTAGCTGCTGCGGAACTGATTTGAACTCTCGCCAAATTTTAATGATTTCTTCCTTTGATGGTTTTTTACTTTTATCAGCGAATTCAAAACTTACGCATGCGGTGTGCCCATCAATCACAGGGACTCTGTTGCAGTGCGCGGAGAACTTTATTCCCTCTGCATTCACAAACCTTCCATCCTTAATTGAGCCAAGTATTTTTAGCGGTTCTTTCTCTGATTTTTCTTCTTCACCGGAAATGAATGGAACAATATTACTTACAATATCAAGCGAGGCAACACCAGGGTATCCCGCGCCGCTTACTGCCTGCATTGTTGTTAGAATTACTCTGCTTATTTTGTATCCTTTTTGTTCAAGCGCATACAGCGGAGCCAAATAACTCTGCAGGCTGCAGTTTGGTTTTACCACAATAAACCCTTTTTTCCACCCTCGCGTATTTTTCTGGGTAGAGATTATGCTTAAGTGTGAGTGATTTATTTCCGGAACAATCATTGGCACATCGGCAGTGAATCTATGTGCAGAACAATTTGATACTACTGGAATATTATTTTTTGCGTATTCTTCTTCAAGCGCGGCGGTTGTTGCTTTGTCAAGTTCTACCGCAGAAAATACAAAATCACACTTTCCAATTGCTTTTGATACAATATTTGCATCTTCAACAATAATATCTGCGATATCCTTTGGCATGGGAGTAGGCATGTGCCATCTGCCCTTTACCGCTTCAGAATATTTTTTTCCTGCAGAGTTGGGTGAAGCTGCAAGGTAAGTTACTATAAACCAAGGGTGAGCTTCAAGGAGTTTTAAGTATTGCTGTCCTACTGCCCCTGTTGCCCCTAATACTCCGCACCGTATTTTTTCCATTTAATCACCCGTAAAAATAAAATTATTTTCGCCCAAAGAATCTCAATCAAATTAAGCGATAAACTCTCTATGCACTGCCTTAATTGCTTTCTCAAGATCATTCTTCTTTACAATAAATGAAATATTTATCTCTGATGCGCTTTGGGTAATTAACTCTACACTTATTCCTTCTTTACCTAGCGCGCCAAATAATCTCCCTGCTGTTCCAGCCACTCCTCTTACTCCCTGCCCTATTGCACCAATAAGGGATAATTCTTTTGCTGATGTTATCTCACACGGACAGAAATTCTCAAGTGTTTTTAGTGCATTAACCGCGATTGGGAGGCTTTTTCCATCAACGCTAAAAGAGATTGCTATCTCGCTTGTTGCAATCAAATCAACTGCAATGTTTTTCTCTGAGAGCAAAGAGAATATTTCAGAAGCAAAGCCAGGGTTATTCACCATGCTTGAACTTTTTACAGTAATAACCGCAACATCTTTTGTTGATGCAATTGATTTTATTGTTTCGGCGGATTTTTGTTTTACCGGACCGATTATTGTTCCTTTTATTTCAGGAGCAAAAATATTTTTTACTTCAGCACACAATCCTTTTGCCCTCAAAGGAGAAATTGTTTTTGGGTGAAGAATTTTTGCCCCCAAATACCCAAGTTCTTCCGCTTCTTCATAATTAAGAAAATCAATTTGCTTTGCCATTGGAACAACTTTTGGGTCAGCGGTCATAAATCCTGACACGTCCTTCCATATCTCTAGTTCCGCGTCAAAAATATTTGCAATAAATCCTGCACTATAATCAGTTCCGCCCCTGCCGAAGGTTTTTACATCACCCGAGTCATCCACCCCGTAGTATCCAGGCAAGAGAAGTACTTTTTCATCAAGGATTGGTTTTGCATTTGTAAAAAGATTCTTTTTTGTGCTCTCAAGATTAACAAGCGCGTTCTCAAACTGGCCCTCGCATTTTATTCCGGCTTCCTCTGCATCAACAAACTCCGCGGGTACATTATTATCAAGTAAAAATGCTTCAAGCACTACTGGACTGAGTCTTTCGCCAAAGCTTTGTACAAGGTCGCGGCTCCTTGGACTTATTTCTTTTAAGTAGCTTATTCCATATAGAAATTTTTCAAGCAAAGAAATTTTATCATCAAGAATAAACTCGGCTTTTTTTTGTATTTCCTCAGTAGAAATAAACGCAAGGTAATCCTTATGCATTTTTTTAATTGAGTTAATTATGCTCTCCACTTGTTTGTGGTCCTGTTTGCATTTGTCCATTGAATCAATCAAATAATCAGTTACTCCATAAAGAGCGGAAATAACAATTATTTGTTTCTCACCCTTAGATTTCTTATCCCTAATTATTCTTACAACCCTGTCAAATGAGGCTTTGTCTTTAAGCACCCCGCCCCCGATTTTTAGCACCACGGCTTTTACCATAATTATTAAGCCCTTCAAAAGACTTAAAAAACGTAGTAAAACATACGAAAATCGTAATGTATGTTAGGTGATTTGTTTTAACGTGCTATGCAATTTAATTTATTGTTTCGATTAATTTAATTTGTTATTTCAATTATTTCCCTTGCTGCGCCAAGCCCTGTTCTTGTAGCTTGGGCAATTGTTTTTGCGCCAGTAATACAGTCCCCGCAGGCATATACTCCTTTGAGTGTTGTGGAGTAATGTGAATCAACTAGTATTGTTTTTCCTTCCGCCGCAATCCCTTCTTTTTTTAGCCATGAAAAATCCTGTTTCTGCCCCACAGCTAAGAGTACTTTATCAAAAGTAAATGAGATTTTTTTTCCGGTTTCAACTGGGCGCGCCCTTCCCGTTGAATCCTCTCCGGCAAGCATCATCTCTGCGCACTCCACATTAATCTTTTTCCCATCACCATAATCACTATAACAAATCGGGCTTTTTAAGAACTCAAACTTTACTCCATCCCTCTTCGCATGCTCAATCTCGTTACCAAATGCAGGCATCTCGTTCTCTGTGCGCCTATAAATTATTGTAGGTTTTGCGCCCTGACGCAGTGCTACGCGTGCAGCATCAACGGCAGAGTTTCCTCCGCCCACAATTCCAACAGTTTCTTCTTTTGTTAATAATTGTTTTTTTTCAAGTTTATCATTTAATAAAAAATTAAGCGCATCAATTATTTTTGGATTATCCTCTCCGCTGACACCGGTCTTTTGTCCCTCTCCCGCACCCAATGCAAGTACAACAAAATCAAATCCTCCGCCGTTACTCTTCAATAATTCTTTCACTGAAACAATTTTTTTTTGCTCAAAAAGAAGCCCCGCTTTTTCTGCTTTAGCAATGCTTTCGCGTATTACTTTTAGCGGGAGCCGAAATTCCGGCAAACCATATGCGAGCATTCCGCCAAATTCTTTTAATTCATCAAATACTTTAATTGAGAAACCCGCATCATTAAGCGCGCTTGCGCAGGACATCCCCGCAGGACCAGACCCAATTATAGCCGTAAATAACCCGTTTTTTGGCTTCATATCAATAAATTAAATCGCTAATTGTTATTAATAAATCCTCGCGAAACGGTCAAAAACCACAATAAATACTTTTAAATAGCTTGATTTCAGTTAAGTCTTATAGTGAGCCAAATATAAGTTTCCTAGCAGAGCTTGGGGAATTTTAGGCATATTATCGGTTTAGGACCCTGTAGCCCAGTGGATAAGGCGCCTGCCTTCTATCTGGCCCTTTTCTTTTTTGGAAAAAAAGAAAAGTGCTAAGTTGTCCCACATTGCAAAACATAGTTTTGCGATGCATCGTGAAGCAATGCTTCACAATGAAAGAAAAAATTGGGAAAAGGATGTTAGCAGGAGACCGCGCGTTCGATTCGCGCCAGGGTCGTTCTATTTCTTGTTTATACTCCGCAGGGAATCTTTAAATGCTGGAATATTGTCCTTATTGCATGAACAAGAAAGCCTCTACCGCGGTTATTATCACGCTTTGTATTTTTGCGGTATTCTTCATTATTCTTATCCCGCAAGAAATTGCGCAGCAGTATTTGCCGATAGTTATTGCTGCGCCGATAATAGTAATTATTGCCGCAGTGATTTTTATTTATTTAAGCAAAAAAAAATCAGTTCCAAAGAGTGATTTACAATTAAAGAGACAAAATCTCTTGGCGGAATTAAAGGAAGCGGAGAAACAGTTTATGCAGCACAAAATAGACAAATCAACTTTTGATAAGATTTCACAGGCAAAGAATTCTGAATTGGTTCTTGTTGAAGCAGAGATTGATACTGAAAAGAGAAAGGATATCCCAAAAGAAGATTTAAAGAGAGTTGAGAAACTGCACGCTGAAAAAAAAGAGATACTACTTGGACTATTAAACCAAAAACAACTTAAGGTTCACGAGCTAAAAATCGCGGAGAGCATGCTTTACAAAAGAAAGATAAACGAATCCGTTTTTCAAAAAATCTCATCCCAAATAAAGTCCGAGCTAATCACTATTGAGGCGCAGATAAAAGTAATTTATGCAAATGAAGAGATTATGGAATTAAAGGACGTGTTAAAGCAGGGCGCAAAAGAGATAACAAAACAAAAGAAATTAACTCAGAAATGGAAGAAATATGATTACGCTGAGGAAGTGGAGAGGGATTTGCTTGGGCAGATTAAATAGCATAATTTAATTCAGAAGATTGCTATAAACAAATATTTCAAACATTAAGAAAACAGCAAACAACTATATTCTATAAATCAAAGCGCGCGGTCCATGAATCTTTCAAAGAAATGTTTTACTTCAATCATTTTCTTCTCATCAAAATCAAAGATGCTTGTGAATACTTGCGAATCAATCGGCTTTATTCCTTTCATTGAGAGCAGGCTCTGCATTTTCTTTAACTCAAACCCGTGGAGTACCCCCGCGGAGAATAAAACAAACTTTGGTTTCTGCGAGCCAGTTCGTTTTGGAATTGAGCGAATAAATGCATTAATTAATGGAGAGGAAGTGAGCGAGCCCACAACGGGCGTGCCAAGCACAACTAAATCAAATGAAGAAAGCGGAGGCACATTGTCTTTTAATTTAAGGATTTTTTCATTCTTTAACTGCCCCTTAACATCAATTTTTTTTTGGGGCTGAAGAACAATTTTTTTTACTAGAAAAGATTTTGAGGAAAAGAGCTTTGTTAGCTCCAAAGCCACTTTATCCTCATTTGATAACTTCTTTTTTTCGGAAATTGACGAATAAACTATGATTACTTTTCTCGTAACAAACACCTTTACTGGTTAATTGAAACCAAGGTTATTTCAAAAACCAATGTTTTTCCTGCAAGCGGAGGATTTGTGTCCATGCTTACAACCGCGTTTTGGTCATTCTTCTCCATTATTATTCCCTTAAAGTTTGAAGAATATACTTCGCTTCCTACTATGAGGCTGTTAAAATCCGAGAACTGGTTTTTATCAAGCAAAAGATACTTGACTTTATTCTGATCATATTCTCCATATGCTTGTCCTGGAGGAAGGGTAACTGTTTTTGTATCCCCTACTTTCATTCCGACAACCGCATTCTCAAATCCAGTAATTACACTATGCGCCCCCACAGTAAATTGTAGTGGAGTTCTTCCTGCGGCTAAGCTTGTATCAAACACATTCCCATCAGTAAATTTACCTGTATAATTTACTGATACTTTGTCACCCACACGCACAAGTTGAGCGAAATTATCAAGATTAGTATATCCTTTTCCGCCATTATTAGAATCAATTTTATTTGTATCACTCATTAAACCACTTCCATTTTGTGCTGCCTGCGTACATCCAAATAGGATAGCAATAGCAAGTATTCCAAGTATAGCAATTATCTTTTTCATTACAATCACCTTAGCCAACAATTTGGGAAACAAAACAATTAAAAAAGTTGAATCAAGGCTTTTTTGCGCTTAAGTGCAGGTATTGTTCTTCCTCGCTAACCCTTTTTATTTCAACAAAACCTGATTCGCTAAGCGCTTTTGCTAGAATCTCTTCATCATACCCAAAGAAGTGGTGATCCTCTTTGTAGTGCTCAAACCCATAAATCTTATTTAGCGCCCACTCTTTCTTCTGTCCCTTTTCCTCAACAAAAAGCCTGCAAAAGTACCCAATATCTGGAACAATTATTTCAAGCGCCCCACCTTTTTTTAGAACACGAAACATTTCTTTTAGTGCAAGTTTTGCGTCTTTGCGGGGCAAGTGTTCAAGAAAAAAGCGGGTGTAAATTTCATTTGCTTCCCCGTCCTTAAATGGAAGTTTTCTTGCATCCCCAACAACATCCGCCCCTATTCCTTCGCGTATATCAAAGTGAACGTATCCTTTCATTGGCTTATTTCCTGAACCAATCTCTAGTTTCATAAAAATCACTATTCAAAATATTTAATCAACTATCTAACTCATTTTTAATTGCGCTGCCACTTCTTTTGGGATAACACCAGAACTAACTAATAAAGATAACCTTCTTTTTTCTTTTTCTTTTTGGCGCGGATAAAATGATTCCCTTAAGAATCGCACAAGTTTTTTTGAACTTGTTGCACCGCCTATCTGGCTTGAATCTATTCCTCTAAATACACTTTGTATTTCGCCAGTTTGAACACGTTCATTTACAGGCCCATTAAATATACTATAAGTATCAACAAAATTCCAAGTGCCCTCTTCTGCTCGCGATATTCCAAGAGAGAGGGTATTAACTTTTCCATTTTTATAAAACTCTACAAAATCATGTATTGATTCTTTTCCATATTTGTCAAGTGAAACTGCACGCGCAAGCCACGCCTTTATACCTGATTTTCGCATTAAGCTAACTGCAAGAGTACACCGCTCAACACAAGGCAATAACCCGGTTGGTGAGATTTTTGCTGCAGAAGTATTTGCTCTCTTTGAGAGGGATTGATTGAATCTTATTCGCGTGAAATTTTTTACACGTAAAGTCTTCTCAGCATTATAAGGCACTTGTTTTAGTACAAACTTTGCCACTTCGTCAACTAACCCTCTCTTTCCCCTTCGCACAAGTTTTTTTGAGACCGCGCTTATCTTTTTGCCGGGACGCGTAAGTCTTGCTGCTCTAAATGGGGTGAATCCTCTTGCAGGCATATTAATCAATTCAATAAAAAACCTTTTATAACAAAGCAAGCTCACCAATAAAGGCAGGTATTTAAAGAAGTAAATGCCTACTCTAAAACAAAAGCGAAGTATATTATACAAAACTTTGGTGAATGTTATGCTTGAATCAGTTGGATTAATTGGCATGATGGTTATTGAGTGGTTCGTTGTATTTGTAGCCAATATTGTGCCAGCAATGATGCCTCCAACTTGGGCAATCCTTTCATTCTTTTACATTACTTTCCCGCAGGACATATTTGTTTTGGTTATTTTAGGGGTAACTGCATCCACATGCGGGCGTTTTGCACTAGCAAAACTCTCGGGGTATGTTACTGATAAGTTTGCGGGGACAAAAAAGAAGCATGAATTTGAGGCAATTAATGCAAAACTCCAAGGAAAACCAATTGAGAAATTTGTTTTCACTTTCATTTATGCGCTAAGCCCGCTACCATCAAACGCGTTATTTATCGCATTCGGGGCAACAAAAACAAGGATGAGGGAAGTATTAAGCGGGTTTTTTATTGGGAGAGTAATTAGTTATTTGTTTTTGGTATTCACTACTGAAAAAATATTTTCTTCATTTGAATCCACTATCCTTGGCGGAGCAAGCTGGATTACTATCGGGGTCGAAGTAATTGGGGTAATAGTTGTAATCGCATTCTTTTTCGTTGATTGGAACAAAATAATTGCTTTTGGAACAGCTGAATCAAAACAAATTGAAAAGAAATGGCCCAAGAAAAAAGTTTAGTGCATTAATTTAATTAATTTAGTGCGCCAGTTTGATTAAAACAATAAACAAAACTTATGCAAATAAATAACCTTCCAATTCTTACTTTTTCTACGGGCTCTTGGTCTAGTAGTTATGACGCATCGTTCGCAGGGATGATTGAATTAACCAGAATGACGATGAAGTCGGGGGTGCGAATCCCCCAGAGTCCATAAACAACTCTTTCTTTAAAATGAAATAAAATATAGAAATTAGAAAATTCTATGCAGGGGAAGAGGATCGAACTCTTACAGCCACTAAGGCCCGGGACCTCAACCCGGTCGGTTTTCCATTTCCGTACCCCTGCAATTAACTTATTTTATCCTAAGTGCTTTGACTTAGTAAATATTTGTGAATAGTGATTATTTATAAACAAAATTCTCCTCTTTATTTTAGGCGAATAAAAATGGCTAACTGTGTTTTTTGTGATGATTTTGTAGGGGAAGAGAATGGGGACGGCGGAGTTAAGGGAAGAACCATCGGGAATAGGGATATTTGCGAGCAATGCCTTGGGGAATTAAAGTTTTGGTTAAACGGTACACTGGCAAAATCACCCGGGATGAGGAATACTCCGCTAAAATCAAATGATGAGGATACTAAGGAAGTTGTTGAGGAAGAAGATTCAACTGAGGAAACAAGTGAAGAAGAATCAAAACAAAGCGAGGAAGAAGATTCTAATGATGACCCGTTTAGCTCTACACCGAAGATTTAATATTTTTTTAGTTACTCATTCACCAAGGGTTATTAATGAATAAATATTCAAGCAGATATTTTGATATACTTGATTACGAATCCCGCATCGGGCACAAAGTTATAAGCCAGTGCAACAAGGGATACGAGAAGAACAAGTCTTTCTTTGGGATAACTGTACCTAAATACAAAATAATTATTTGTCACTCAGAAAAATTATTTAAGAAATACTCAAAATACCGTTACTCCGCATGGGCAAAGGGAGTCAGGCTGCGAGACAATACTATTGTTATTCGAAGTCAAAGAGAAATCAGTAGGGCATACAAATTGCACGGCGGAGGAAAGAGTTTTGATTCCGCAATCACCCACGAAATCAACCATGTGTTCGCTTCAAACACCTGGTTAAAGCGCGGACCATACTGGCTCTTTGAGGGAATTGCAATGTATTTATCCAATCCAAATAGAAAGAAACAAATCTCCTTTTCTATTGCCAACAAAAAAGTCTTGATGTATAAATATAACAAAAGAAAAGTAGACGAGAATCTCACTATTTTTTATCCGCTCGCATTTATGCTCACCGCATTCCTAATTGATAAATTCAAAGTTAGCAAACTAAAGAGCCTAATCAGAACATTCAATAAGAATACAACCAAATCAGAATACGAGAGAAACTTTACAAGAATATTTGGTTTATCAGAAAAAAGTATCATCAAATTGTTCTACTTAACCCTAAAAAATAAAAAATAAGCGCAGAAGCCGGGGGATTCTCACGTAAGCCCTTTCTTGCTAAGAACCAAGAAAAGCCACTGCTTTTCTGGCCACGCAAAAGCACTGCTTTTGCTAGGAGGTCTTACTAACCCCAAAGAATTATTGCTCCGCAGAGTTGTTTTACTTTCTTTTGGCAACTTAGCTTTTCTTTCACCGAAAGAAAAGGCAGCGCAGAAGCCGAGATTTGAACTCGGGCCCCCTTTCGGAGACACGCTATCTGTCTCACAAGCAAAGTCCACTTTCTTTCTTTTTGGAAAGCCCGTAGACTTTTTCTTTCTTTTTAAGAAAGAAAAAGGCTTGGTTCCAGGCGTGCGCATTAGACCGCTCTGCCACTTCTGCTTGAGCCGCTTTGCCGACTACAAAATAATTCTACAAAGCTAAGTTTTAATACGATTCCATTGGGGATTTATTTATGAGACTTTGGAGTATTCACCCAAAATACCTTGACTCAAAGGGGATTGTGGCGCTTTGGAGGGAGGGGTTACTTGCAAAAGCAGTTCTTGAGGGTAAAACCAAAGGTTATACTAATCATCCCCAGCTCCAGAGGTTTAAGAAACACAAAAGTCCATTGAATGCAATTAACGCGTATTTGTTTGAGGTGCTAGTTGAAGCAAATGAAAGGGGATATAATTTTGATAAAACTAAAGTTGTGGAAACAAAACTTTCTGAAAAGATTATTGTAACGCGAGGACAAATTGAATTTGAGCAAAAACACCTGTTAAAAAAACTTAATATTCGGGACAAAGTTAAGCATTCCTCTATTAAAAAAGAAATGAAAATTCTCCCACACAGAATATTTGAGATAGTTGAAGGAGAAATTGAACCTTGGGAAAAGGCACAGTTTGAACCAAAATATAAAGAAGATTGAGCAATATTCATCTTTTTGAAGCAGTCAATCTCCTTAATTTATTCACCCTTGCTCTAAGTGCAGCCCTCTGTTTAAGGGTGATAGTGCCCCTTCCCGGCTTAAATACGGATTTCATTCTCAGATTAACAATTGATTTGCTTGGAATAATAAATCACCTTACGATAATACCCATTACAGTATATAAAATACTTTTGTTATCTTGCTTTCAATAGAGAAATAAACTAAATAAGCCCCTTCTGTTTTAACGCCTCAAAAGCGAATATTGGTGCTACCGCGCGTACGGTAAAGAATCTTGTCTTGTTTTTCATTGGGACGCTTATTATCTTGTCCATTAAACGCATTTTTTCTTTTGAGAGTCCTGAGCTCTCTGTTCCAAATACAATTACTTTCTTGCCTTTCACAAAATCAACTTTTGAGAGGGGAATTGTTTTTGGGGTGGTTGAGGAAGTGCCTATTATCTCATATCCTCTTTTTTTTAGTACAGAAATTCTCTTCTCAAAATCGGAGTGAATTGATACGTGCCCAAGATTTGGGTTATTACGAAATTCGGGGAGCCATGAATCAATAATATTAATTACTTTTACGTGGGTTGGGTGTAGAGAACTCCCTGTTAATTCTATTTCAATGTCAAAAGCCAGTCCTAAATGTATTACTTCTGCCAAGTCGCGGGGGTCGCGGAGGGAATCAAACATTAAAATGAGTTCTTTGTTCAAAACATTCGCCTCTGTCCAAGAATTACTCAATACGGAAAAACCTTTTAATAGGTTGCAATTTACTTTTGTAACCTCTTTTGTGTGATGTAATGGTTGCTTATGAATTCTTTTTTAGTCTTGTTGAGATACTTGTCGCCGCGGTGCTTGTAAGCCTAGTTTTACGAAAGCTCCGCCAGCCTAACTTATTCGCTTACATAATTGCCGGAATCCTGCTTGGTCCATTATTTATTGGAAACTTTGATTTTACATCGCTTGGACTTCCTTTTCAACTCGGGATAAAAGCAATTACTCCGGAGATACAAATGCTTTCCGACCTTGGAGTGGCATTCTTATTATTCTCAATAGGAATTGAGACCTCGGTTAAGAAATTGCTTCAAACAGGAAAACCGCTTCTTATTGGTGCGGTGTTACAGGTTATTGGGGTAATTGGAGTAACAATTCTTCTTACAAATATTACAGGATTACTCTCATTTGAATCCGCTTTATTCATCGGCTCAATAATCGCGTTCTCCTCAACAATGATAGTTGTAAAGCTCCTTGCTGATTCAAAACAGACAAATACTCTCACGGGGAGAATAACAATTTCAATTCTTCTAATACAGGATTTTCTAATAATTTTACTTGTTCCTCTTTTGCAGGACTTCTCAGAGATACTAAACCCCATTTTCTTTGCGCCAATACTGGGTAAAATAATTTTGCTTGTATTAATTGCACTACTTGCAAATAAATTCCTCTTCCCGCGGCTCTTTAATATTGCGTCAAAGGAGAATGAGCTCTTCTTTCTTTCAAGCATCTCAACCGCTCTAATATTTATCAGCGTCAGCTTTTTACTTGATATTCCAATTAGTGTAGGCGCATTCATTGGGGGACTCGCATTAAGCAACCTGCCGTACAACACAGCGATTTTCTCAAAGATTCGCGCTCTGCGTGACTTCTTCCTCACAATCTTCTTTGTTTCCCTTGGTGCGGGGCTAAGCTTCCAATTCGGGGCGCTCCCATTAGTGCTGATGATAATAATTGTTCTTTTGATATTTATTCTAAAGCCGCTGGTTTTCTTTGCGGTAGGAATTTTATCAGGGTATGGGAGCCGTTTAAGCCTTGAAACAGGAATTACTCTCTCACAGGCATCAGAGTTCGGGTTTGTAATTGCGGCAATGGGTTTATCCGCAGGTATATTATCAAATGATTTATTTTCATTTATAGTAACAATAGTTGCTTTCTCAATGATAATTACCCCGCACCTAATGAACCTTTCTCCGCGCGCGGCAAACTTTGCCACAACAATACTCAATAAGTGGTTTAATTTATCAAAAATTGAGTTCTTGAATAGAAGAATTGATATGCTAAGAAAACTCCCTGAGAACAAGAAACTTGAGGGGCACATTATTGTTATTGGTGCTGGAATTATCGGCAGAAGGCTCGCACGAAAACTAAAAATAACTAAGAAGGTACTGCTGGTTGATGCCGACCCGGAAGTAGTAAAACAGGGGCAGGAAGATGGATTGCCATTTGTTTATGGGACGGCAGATGATGAGGAACTACTTGAGCACCTTTATTTGAATAATGCAAAATTAATTGTTATAACTGTGCCGCTGCACAAAGAAGCCGTGAATTTTGTCCGCGCGGTTAAAAAAATCTCTCCAAAATCAACCATGTTCTGTATCGCAAGCCACTTCTATGATGCAAAGGACTTTTATGAGAACAAAGTTGATTATGTTTCCATGACAAATATTAACGGACTGAATGATATATACAAAAGAATAACCGAGTTCAATGGAAAAGAAAGGGTATTTATTAACCCAAAAGCAAAACAAGCACACCTAAAATACATTAAGGAAGAGGCAGAGGAAGAAGAGAGATACAAAAAGAAACTAATGTCTTAAACTAAATCAAAATTAGACTTTACTTTGACATAGATGCCGCCCAACTTTTCATGTAAAGCTTGCTTTACATATGATTAAAAACCTTTTGTATAGTATACTTTACATAGGTGTATTGTTGCCGCTAAGAATAAATAAGTTAAAGGAATTTAGGGAGAAGCATAAATTTAGTCAGGAACTATTAGCCGCAAGGCTGGGCGTCACAAGGCAAACAATAATCTCAATTGAGGGCGGCAAATATGTTCCATCACTAGAACTATCACTAAAAATGGCGAAGGAATTCAAGTGCAAGGTAGAGGATATTTTTAGAATATGAGGGGGAGAAAAAATGGAGAAGAAAGTAAGAAGTATGCTAAAATTTGGGTGGAGTCTGGGTGCAATAATACTCGGTCTGCTCTTTAATCAACTAAATATCGGGTCAACAACTTTTAGCGGATTTGATTCAGTAGGAACTTATCTGACATACATTGGATTCTTAGGATTGGTAATAGCAGGCATATCTGAATTTTGGAAGAAAAAGAAGGTTGTGGATGAGAGAATGGAGTACGTCGCTTCAAAAGCAATGCGAATAACATTTGTGTTCTCAATAATAGCCACGTTTGTAATAATCATCATTGATGGAATAAACCCAATCACAATGCCCTATCACTTATTCATAAGCTACCTAATCTGCGGAATACTATTAGTGTACATTGCGTTGTATAGTATATTACTAAGATTCGGTTAAAGAAAATTAGTGGGAAATATTTTTGTTAAAATATTTTTCCCCAGAACCGTTTACGCGGAGAGCCGGATTTGAACCGACGAACCCTTTCGGGTACAGTTTTCGAGACTGTCGCGTTAGACCGCTCCGCCATCCCCGCACTAAAATGATTTTCCCTGCGATGATAAATAAAGGTTTTGGTTTGGCAAAAAAAGGTTAATATTCTCCAAAGGCGATTAATTAGTTAACATGGATTGGGATGAGTTAATACCTGCTGATAAGAGGCAGGAGCTTTGCGAGCTTGTTAAGGGGGCTAATGGCAAGGTTATTTTGCTTGTTCATCCATACTATGATTCACAAGCTGATGAAATATATTGGAAGAGTTTGAATAAGATTCTTACTCAAAAGAAAACTCCTGTTATTGTTCTTGAGGCGGACCAAAGAATTCATGAATTAAAAGGTTTGCTCATGGCGCGCCCCGCAAAATGCTTTGTTTTACCAACTTTCTCCGCTTCCCCCACCCTAAGATTCGGACAAAATTTTGATATTAAACAAAAAGATTTAGCAAAGTTTTTGACAGAGATTGGAGCAAAAAAGATTTTTGTTGGTGGGCAGGTTTATTTACACGCCCCTTTGAAAAAAAAACTTATTAATTCACCAGAGATGTGGGCAACAATTCTAAGGAATTATAGAAATGAGAGAGTTTTGCATAAGCGTAATCCTTCAAAAGGAATGATTTGGATTCCGTATAGTGGTTGTGTTGGGCAAACTTATTCTAATCTTATTGAGCAGGGGCATAAGCCGAGAATATTATCAAGAACAGTTCATCAGCATCGCCCGCATTATTGGAATGCAAAAAGCAGAAAATAATTTGCTTGAATTTGTCCATTTTACGAGGCAAAACCGCGTTTTTTAGAGGTAAATCTTGTTGTTTTCCAAGCAGGTTTAAATACTTGAACTTCTTTTTTTATTGCAACTAAACCTTAATGGAGGGGTTAATCATGGCATTATTCGGCGCAAAGCCAAAGAAGAAAGCATTCGGGGGTTATTATATTAGCTTTAAAGGATGCGAGGACACAGTTGAAAGCGTTTTCGGCTCTGGAGATTTAGCTCCTAGCGAGATGACAAAGAAACTTTGGGCTTACGTAAAGAAGAACAAGTTATCAGGAAAGAAGTAAATGAAAATTAGTCTATTTTTTAAAAACTTCTTGTACCGTAGCGCGGTACAAGAGTTATAATTTTTCTATTCTATATAATAGTTGTTATTATTTTGCGTCCCCCGGGAAAGCAACTTCGCTTATTCCCGCAAGTGTGTCAAGCGCATTTGCCTTGAGCATCTTCTCAGAGAATGTGTATAACACATTATCCATGAAGAGCGAGCGTCTTATTGTCGAGGTATTATCATAATAATACCCCGCTTTTAGCTCTTCTTCAGGAGTTATGTGAGTTATTCTTCCTCTCTCAACTATTCCTTTTGTTAGGGAAACATCAAACACCATTGCTCCAAGGAATGTTTGCTGTCCGTACTGTGGAGAGGAAACTACCTCTCCATCGCCGTATTGTTTCTTTATTTCCGGAGATATCTCATAGAGGTTCACTGGTATTACAAGCAGTCCTTTTTCTTTATCAAATAGGAATGCTTTGTGGTTATTTAGTGCCTCTGAGTTTGTTCCTCTATCACCAATAATTGTTTTGAACATTTCTTTTGGATTCTCTACATCAGTGACATCAAAGATAGCCATTTTCATTCCCTGATACCATGCGAATGTACCATATCCTGATTCTACTGTGTCTTTCCCTATTCCAATTATGTGTGTCTCATCATATGGGTGCAAGTAATCGGAGTAACCTGGGATTTTTAGTTTACCAAGTACTCTTGGATTTGCTGCATCCTTCATATCAAGAACGAACAATGGATCAACTTTCTTAAAAGTTACCACATATGCTCTATCTCCCATGAATCTTGCGGAGTAGATTTTTTCTCCAGGAGCAAGTCCTTCAAGTGCCCCAACTAGATTCATGTCTTTATTCAATACATATACATTGTTCTTTGACTGTGCTACTCCCTCTGCGCTCCATGCATTTCCAACAGTCGTAGCAATTCTGAAGTTATCATTATACTCATCCATGCTGAACTGGTTTAGGATGTGACCTGGAACTACTCCTTGTCCAGCGAAAGCAATTCTCCCATTGCTCAAAGAGAATTTGTTTATTGTTGTTTTCTCTGTTGAACCAATTGTCGGGAAGTAAATGCTTTTTACTAGTCCCGCTACTTCCATTGGTACTGGGCCATTGTAGTCATACCCCGCATAATCCCAGTACTGGTCAACAAAAAACAAATTGTTTTGTGATGCGTAAACATTCTCTGCGCTTGCCGCAACGGTTTCCTTATTCACGCTTTGGGTCTTCATATTTAGTGAAGCGATTGTTACAAAGCTTGTTGGCTGTACTCTTGGCATTATGCCAATTTCTGTTGCGCTTGCAATATTCATTTCTCTTCCGTCAACCGCCATTAATGGAATTATTCCGTTTGAATCGTTTCCATTAGAATCCATTGTGTGTATATTATACCTTGGGTAGCTGTTTATCACAAAGTATGCGTTATCCCCAATTAGTCTTGAGGAGAGATAATTCCCTTGGAATTCTAATTCTTTTTTGAGTTCTGGATTAGTTTTGTCTGAAATATTATATAACTGAACTAATGTTGTTGAGCCGCCCCCATAATAAGGATAATAATCAGGTCTTGCAATCATCTTTGATGCTGATACTCCGCTTGAGCCTGAAGCTGAAGATGCGCTTTCTGCATAACCCCAAGCTCTATTTGTGCTGCTAAAAAGCAATAATTCTTTACTATCGCCTGAGATAAACATTTCAGTTGGGCTTATGTAACTCTTTTGCAGAGTTAAATCAATTGTAGCGATTATATTCATATCCTCCGCTGGAAATGCGTTTATAATAAATAGTTTTCCTTTTGCTATTGCGTAAATAAATTTTCCATCATTTTTTATTATATCCGCTTCATCTACTCCTTCAACTTGAATATTTGTTTTCGAATAAGCTGAGGCGCTTGGTCCTGAAACTGATTCAGAGGACATTGATTTGTTTGCTGTTGCGCCCATAGTCATATTCATCAGGCTTGGAAGTGCAAAATCAGTATACATTCCTCTCCCATAATTAGATTGTGCTTTTGAAAAATAACTTACTAGTTCGTCATAACTTGAGAACTTCGCGAGGTTTGTCGCGTTTGGCTGGGTGATTGAGTGCGGTGCAAAGAAAATAAACAGGGCAGAGACAACTATTGCTACAAGCACTAATGAGATTGCAGTTTTGTTAAATTTTGATTCCTCTTCTCTTTGAGCAGAATCATCATACCCGCCGGTATCATTATTTACCATTAATTTTTTATCTTCCCAATTTGCCATAATCACTCCCCCAATAATCATCTATAAAGGCAACCGCCTCTTACTACATAGCGGCACCCTATATAATAAAGGATTTCTTTTTCATTCGGCAAAAACCGAAGGTTTTTGCGTGACGTAACCAAGGGTTACTACACGGGAAACGCCGAAAAGAAAAATAGAGCCACTCAAACCCAATTATACTTTTTAATAGAGCGCATTTTAAGCCAAAGTAATCTTTTTATTCCCAAGTAGTGTTATTCTGCCATGTCCACCGCAAGCGTATTGCCTCTTGAGGCACTTGGAGTAATTATTATTCTTGCGATTGGGTTTAGTATTTTTGTAAAAAAAACAGGTCAAAACGCGGTGCTTGGGTATATTATTGCGGGGTTTTTGCTTGGCCCAATGTTTTTGGGTTTTCTTAGTCCGACCGACCAAATGGTTACGAGTTTTAGCGAACTTGGATTATTCATTTTATTATTTTACCTCGGAATAGAAATGTCCTTAAAGGATTTTTTAAAAGCGGGTTCTAGCGCAATTGGTCTTTCCATTCTTGATATGGCGGGTTGTGCGGCGGTAGGGTTTTTGATTGCGCAGCTTGCGGGGTTCTCATTATTCTTCTCAATGGTTATTGCGATAATGACTTTCTCAACTAGCACCGCGATTGTAGCAAAATTCGCGTTTGACAGGGGGCTCATCCAGCATAACGCAATGAAGCACGCAATCTCACTATTAATCTTACAGGATTTCTTGGGAATTGTAATCTTAGGATTCTTAACAACTTTCTCCGCGCATGGGGGAACTGCAAGCGACCCGTTAGGGCTTGCGATTGCGGCAATTGTTTTTACTGTTGCGGCTTTCTTTGCGGTATCAAGGCTCTCAAGGATTGTTGAGAATTGGCTTACAAAGAATGGATTTGGGCACACAGAAATTACTTTGTATGCTCTTGGCGTGGGTCTTGTGGTTGCAACACTTGGTACCCTGCTTGGGTTGTCAATGGCGCTTGGAGCTTACTTTGCGGGGTTCGCTCTCGCTGAAACAAAATCTGGAGAAAAAATAAAGAAGGATGTGGGGTTCTTAAGAGAATTTATGTTAGTATTCTTTTTTGTTGGATTTGGTACGCTGTTATTCTTTAATCCAATTACTAAGTCAATACAAATCCCAGAGATTCATACACTTCTATTCCTTGGCGGAGTTGCGCTACTCCTAGCTATTGGCGCAATAGTAATGCACGCAATTGTAACACGTTTATTTGGGGGAGCATTTGGTTTAAGCAAAGAGGATTCCACTATTGTCGCAATACTTCTTGTTCCTCTTGGAGAATTTGTTGTAATTATTGCTACAAGCGCATTACCTGCACTTAAGGGAGCGGAGAGCGCAATGCTTGCCCCAATCGCATTCTTACTAATTCTAATCACAGTGATTTTATTCCAGCCATTATATAATTTCAAGCATTTTCACGAGAGAATATTCGGGCTTTTGCCAAGTCTTTTTACTCAGGCACCGGAAAAATCAAATATTAGGGAATACACCCCTTTCACTATAAGCCAATTAAAGAAATTCGTTGGAAACATTTTTGTCGTGCTTTGCTTTGCATGGATAACAATACTCCTCTACACTACTCTCCCAAAATTCGGGGTGCCGCTTTTATACAGCAGGGAAGTAACAACAATAATAATATTTTGTTTCTTTGCCTTCTACCCAGCATACCAGGCGGCAAAGGCATTAAGGCACCTCATTCTCCACGCAATGAAAAAAGAAAAACAAATATTGAAGAGATTTGCGTTTAAGGGATAAGAAGTGGGTTAGAATTTCTTGCGTTGTAATTAGGTTTATTAAACATTCACACCAGATTTTTTCAAGTGGTTTTTTTTGAATAAAAAAATATTTTTGGTCTTAATTACTTTGGCGGTTGCGTTATTGCTTTTTGGGTGTACTCAATCTCAACCCGCTTCGCAAAATGCATTTAAGAGCGTGGATAATAGTATTTGCAAAATTGATGGAAAGCCCGTCATAAGGATGTATTCCACTAATATTTGTCCTCATTGTAAGTGGGTGGGACCGACTTTTGATGAGGTTGTAAAAAAATATGAGGCCCAAGGAAAAATTGTTGCTTATCACTGGGAGTGGGTAGTGGACCAGCCGACAAGAACGGTAAGTGATTTACTGCATCCAGAGGTTACGCAAATGCCTGATACTGAACAAAAAATATTTGAGCAATTCACTCCTGAAGGGTATGTCCCGACATTTGTTTTTGGGTGCAAGTATTATAGAATAGGAAACCAGTTTGAACAGCAAAATGACCTTAACGCCGAGAAAGCAGTATTTGAGGAAACAATCCAGAAGCTATTAGCTGGACAATAAACAGTTCCCATAAATGCAAAGGGCACCGGCTTATATTTAAAAACCAAAACCAGCCCACTTTGTTCAATTGGTTAAGGATTTTTTTATGAAGCATGGGATTATTCGGCTTGAGAATGTTTCAAAGCTCTACGGTATTGGGGATGTTACTATCAAGGCGCTTGATAACATTAACCTCACAATTTGTGCTAATGAGTATGTCTCAATTATGGGTCCCTCGGGTTCGGGAAAAACCACTCTGCTTGATGTTATTACTACAATGATGCACCCGACTTCTGGAGAAGTGTTTATTGATAATGTTGCAACTACAAAAATGACTAATTCACAGCTTGCTTCTTTTAGGGGAAAGAAAATTGGTTTTATCTTCCAAACATTTAATCTTCTCCCAAAACTTAGTGCGCTTGAGAATGTAATGACTCCAATGTGGATTAATGGAGTGGCTCGAGAAGAACGTGAAGAGCGGGCAAAAAAACTCCTTGAGGAAGTTGGGCTTAGCGACAGGCTATACAATCGCCCAAACCAATTATCCGGCGGGCAAAAACAAAGGGTTGCTATTGCGAGGGCGCTTGCACTTGACCCTGAAATTATTGTTGCTGATGAGCCAACAGGGAACCTTGATTCAAAATCGGGTGCGCATGTGATGGAAGTTCTCTCACAGCTCCACAAAGAAGAGGGGCGCACAATTATTCTTGTAACGCACGATGAGAGTATTGGAAAGAAAGCAGAGAGAAGAATTTTTATCAAAGATGGGCAGGTATTGCATACTGATGAGAAGCATGTGTGCCAGTTGAACGGGTATGGAAAACCAAAACCAAAGAGAGGAAAGTGAATTGTATGGTGCTTGATTTAGATACAATTGAGGTTTCAATAAAGAATCTTCGAAGAGCAGGGATACGAACTTACCTTACTCTAATTGGAGTAATTATTGGGATTGCAGCAATTGTGAGTCTTCTCTCTGTCGGTCAGGGGCTTAATGTTGCGGTTACAGAGCAGTTCCAGCAGCTTGGCTCAAACACTATTTTCATTATACCTGGCGCATCAAGTTTCTCCGGGTCAGGTGGAGCAAGTATTGATTTTACGCAGGCAGATATTGATATGATGAATGGGGTTAGGGGAATAAGTGATATTATACCAATTTATGCCGGGGCAGCGGTAATGGACTTTGGGAAAGAAAAAGCAGGTATAACTATTTATGCGGTTGATGCGTCAAAGGCAAGCGCCTTTATGGACACGGGATTTATGAATGTGTCTGACGGGCGAATGCTGACAAAGAATGATTCCGCCGGAATAATAATAGGGGATTCAATAGCAAAGACCCTTTTTAGCAGCGAACTCAATGTTAAGAAAATTGTTCAAATAAACGGGATTGATTACAAAGTCGTTGGGATATTAAAAAAAGAATCACAATCATTTGGCGGGGGCCCAAGCTCAAATAATACTGTGTTTATGTCGCTTGAGGCATACAAGAGAATTGTAAGCGAAGATAAGCTTGTTCCTGGAATTGTATTTGCAAAAACATTTACTAGTTCTGATGTTACTGATGCCGCGGCGCAAATAAAAGATAAACTTGAGAAGAAGTATGGTGCTAAGAGTGTTACTGTGAGCTCTTCTGACCAATTACTTGAGAGTATTAATTCTGTACTTGGAATACTGACTCTCTTCCTTGTTGGAATCGGAGGAATCTCATTAATAGTGGGTGGAATCGGGATAATGAACGCGATGATTACTTCAGTAATGGAAAGGACAAAAGAAATTGGATTAATGAAGGCACTTGGCGCATCAAATAATAAAATCCTCACAATATTTTTGCTTGAGGCAAGTTTTATTGGTGCAATCGGCGGAGCAATCGGAATAGTAATTGGATTCAGCCTCTCAATATTAGTTTCAGTAATTGGCACAGCTATCGGGTTCAGTCTTGTAGCATACATCGGACCCGAAATCGCTATCGGGGCGCTAATATTCTCTATGTTTGTTGGAATGATTTCAGGAATACTCCCTGCGATAAACGCAGCAAAACTAGACCCAGTTGTTGCGCTAAGGTATGAGTAAGAAATAAAAATAAACAAAATTGAAATTCAAGAAAAATTACTTAAAAAAAACTTAATTCGTACGGGCACTTACTTTATTTTCTCTCCAGCGCCGCAACTTTTACATCTATTTCGCCTGTGAATTCGTTGCTCATTTTTTTACTAAAAGAAACGCGCATCTTCTGCCTAAACAGGGGCATGTCAGTGACGAGGGTTTCATATTCCCCGCCTTCTCCCGCAACATTAATCCCATATTTTTTTCCAAGCGCAACTAAACCATCAACTGCTTCTTCATCAATTCTTTTGCCAAGCCATTCCCTATCCATTCCGTAGCACGCGATTTTTGAGATTAAGAATTTGAATCCCGCGGGAATTAATTGGCGTAAATATTGTTCTTGATTCATATGCCATAATGGAGCAAAGTGGCGAAGTCCCAAATGCTCGCATATTCTCTCAATTCTTTGGCGCTGGTAATTTGAAAAGAGCGCTCCTGAGCATACTCCTTCAACCCCGAATATTTTCTTTGCAACCATTATTCCTTTCTCTAGTTCCTTTAGTTCTTTCTCTTTCTCTCCGTGTGTTCGCACAAGTACAAGTCTCTTCCCTAGTGCTTTGGCCTGTAATTTTGCGAGGTCAACCGTGGGGGTGTGGAACATAAAAGAATCCTTGTTTTTTGATTCAATTGTAATTAAGCACCTCACATCATAACCCTGTTTTTGCATTAAGTAGAGCGCATAAAGCGAATCTTTTCCCGTGGATAGAAGCGCTGCGATTGGAATATTTCTTTGCGCGCCCTTTGTAATCATCCCGTCAGCAGTCACAGAAGAACATTTATTTGAAAGTGAGTTTAGGTACTCTGCTTTTGATTTATGTCCATGTTTCTTTGCGAGGGATTCAATTGCCTTATCAAAATTACTTCCATATTGGGCGGCTTTTTTTGGGCGCAATGCGATTTCCTTATCAATTCCAATATCAAGTGCTATTTCGCGAAGAATTTTCTTATTCACATTTATTTTACCTATTTTGCCAATCTTATATTTTGAATTAAGCCCCAATGCTTTTTGGGCAAAATCAATATCAAGATAAGGAACGCGTAACTCCAAATTATTTTTCATGCAGATAATATCCTCAAAATATAAATCATTCTCATACATTTTGATAAAGTAGCTATAACAGTCCCCATTAATGTCATTTGAGTTCTTGAATCTATCATACCCTGCGAATAATTCATCTGCCCCTAACCCCGAGAGCACAATTTTTATTCCGTGTGAGTGGATTTCTTTTGTTGCAAAGTAAATTGTTGAGGCAATACTAACCCTAATCGGGTCGCATGATTCTATTAAGGAGATTATGTGGGGGAGTTCGTGTTCTAACTCATTAAGCGTTACTTTTCTTACAAATAATTCCAATCCAAGTGATTTTGCTGCGCTTCTTGCGCCTGCAAGGTCCTTTGGTTCTGCGAAATTTGAGTTAGGGTCCGAGATGCAGGAGAAGAATCCGCTGTACCTTCCTTTTTTCTTTAAATCATTAAGCACTTTTGATAAAAGCACGGAGTCAAGTCCGCCGGAGAGAAGGAGCGCAAAGTGTTTGTGAGGGGCGCGTTTCTTTACTGATTCAATTAATGCTTCTTTTATCTCTGCTAGCGGCTTTGCAACTTTCTTTTGGATAATTTCTCTGTCAATAAAAGAAATCTTTTTACTCTCCACATCAAAAACAATTATTTTTCTTGGGTTAAGGTGCACTGCCTCTATATCAGATGCGTTAAGCGCCTTTTTTTCTGATGCAAAAGCTAATCTTCCTGTTTTTTCATCAAAATAGTATACTAGTGGTTTTACTCCCACAATATCCCTTGCAAGAAATATTTTCTTTAGTTTCTTTGAGTAGTACGCAAGCGCATAATCCCCATCAAATTTTTCTACTGCCTTAACAAAATCCTTTTCGCTTGAAGTAACAACTTTATCCAAGTACTTTGATGCAAGCTCCGCATCATTATTCGCATAAATTGAATTATTTTTCCCTATCTCAAGCCAATTATATATTTCGCAGTTAATTATCAGCGCGCCCTTCTCGGAGACTAGCGGCTGCGCAACAAAATCAATTATTGAGTGGAGATTATGCCCGAAAGTTATGGGTCCAAAGTGGAGTATTTTTGATGAATCCTTGCCGCGATAAGCTATTTTTTCAAGGCCCTTCTCTGCGAGCCTCCGAGAGTTAGGGTAATCAACAAAGCCTATAATTCCGCACATGCACAAATTATGTAAATCTTGTTTATATAATCTTTGATGAGGCTCTTTTGAGCCTATCCATTAGCGCAAGTCCCAATCCTTTCTCTTCTACGCCCTCAGCAATTATTAGTTCAATGCCTTTTGAATCAAATTCGCGAAATGCAATAAAGAGATTCTTTGCGTAGGACTTCAAATTATTATCAAAGAAATATTCATTCTCAAACCCTATTCGCTTGGAAAAGGAGAGTACTCCAACTTTCTTATCCTTCGCAAGCTCAAATACTTTCTTTTCAAAGTTCTCGCCGCACCTAACCAAAACAATCTCTGCTTTTGGAGAATAATGTTTGTATTTCATTCCAGGAGAAAGCGGTTTTTCTTCATGCATAATATTTTCACTTTCTTTTCCACTACTCTTCACAAAAGGAGCAGCATTAATTTTTCCAATTACTTCTTCAAGCTCTTCTATTGAAATCTTTCCTGGGCGAAGAAGATTTGGAATTAGCAAATTTTCCCCATCAGCACTAACAAAACTTATTACTGTTGATTCAAGCCCTACTTCACAAGGTCCGCTATCAATTATCAATGGTATTTTTCTGGCGAGGTCAGAATTAACATGCTCTGCGGTTGTTGGAGAGGGCGAACCTGAGGAATTTGCGCTCGGAGCGGCAATAGGAAAACCGCATTCTCTTATCAGCGCAAGTGCTACGGGATGTGATGGCATTCTTATTGCAACTGTATCAAGTCCCCCCGTGGCAGCAGAACAAATTTTTTTTGATTTCTTTAATACAATTGTTAGTGGCCCGGGCCAGAATTTTTTTATTAAAGCATGGGCCTTCTTTGGAACACTAAGCACAATATCATTGAGCATTTCTTCACTACAAATATGAATAATACTTGGATTATCCGCAGGGCGACCCTTTGCTAAATAAATCTTCTTAACCGCTTCCTCACTAAACGCATTTGCGCCCAAACCATATACGGTTTCTGTCGGAAACGCAACTACTTTCCCCGCACGCAGTAAATCCACTGCTTTTGCGAGTTGCAGAACACTGAATTTATTTGGGATAATTTCAATAATATTAGTGGTTTTTCTTAGTCCCATAAAAAACTTCTTGCAACAATACTATTAAATAGTTCAAATGCGCAATAATATTTTTGAATGGAAAAACTACCTTATTTGGTTGAATCACAGCAACTAAGTCAGGAACTAATTTTTGAGTTATTTAAGCGCGCTGATACCCTAAGAAAGGCTCCTTCACGCACCCTATTTGGAAAAGTGCTTGCCACTCTTTTTTATGAGCCAAGCACAAGAACCAGATTGAGTTTTGAAACTGCGATGCTAAGACTTGGGGGACAAGTTGTGAGTACGGAGAATGCAAAGGAGTTCTCAAGCGCGGTTAAGGGCGAATCAATTGAGGATACCGCAAGAATTGTCGGGGCTTATGCTGATTGTATTGTAATGAGGCACTATGAGGACGGGGCGGCAAAAAGAGCGGTTTCGGTGAGCAAAAAACCGGTTATTAATGCAGGGGATGGGAGAGGACAGCACCCAACGCAGGCGCTACTTGACCTTTATACAATTTATAGAGAAATTGGGAGAGTAGAGAATATTACCGTTGCAATGGTTGGGGACCTTGCAAATGGAAGAACAATACGCTCGCTTTCATATTTACTTGGAAAATTTAAGGGAATAAAAATTATTTTTGTCTGCCCGCAAAACTTAATGGTTGGAGAGGACATTAAGGAATATTTGCAGCGCCATGATGTGAAAATCAGTGAAGAAACAGATTTAGCAAAAGTCCTTCCAACTGTGGATATTATTTATATGACTAGGATACAAAAAGAAAGAATGAGTGAGGAGGATTACAAGAAATCAAAAGGAAAATATACTCTTAACATGGAGAGTTTAAAACTTGTTAAACCAAACTCAAGAATAATGCATCCGCTCCCGCACGTAGAGGAACTTGATTTCACAATTGAAGCAGAAGATAATGATAAAAGAATTGCATATTTTCGCCAGGCTGAAAACGGATTATATATTAGAATGGCTATACTTGAACACTTGCTTGGGTAAAACACCAGTATAATTTATAATCCCATTTGAAATAACTTGATTAATGAATCAAATCAATACTGAGAATGAATTACTCAAACAACTGCACTCAGATATTCTACAATGCAATAAAAACAAAATTGTTTTCTTGGCAGGACACTTTCCATTACTCTATCATAAAGATGGAGCCATAGAGGGAATTAACAAATGGGGCATATTCTCGCCATATACTTTGAGGCTTGCATGCAAAGCAGGGAAATTTGCAAAAAAAGCCGGCAAAGAAATTAAATTTGTATTCTTCGTTGATGACCATTTCTATGAAAGTGATTCCAAACTCAACGCTACTAAACGCAGCACAATGCGAAATCAATTATATAAACGCCTCTCTGGTGAAAGCGCAAGACTCCCTCAAGAATATCAAAAAATAATGCAGGAATACGGGTTTTTAGAGAAGGATGTTATAAGGCAAGACCACGGCAAAACAGGACGCAGGAGTTGTTTGTATTTTTCAGAGAAAATTCTTCGCTCAGCAAAAAGAGATATACAAAATCCTTGTGCACGGGAATATATTGAATTTTTAAAAAACCAAAACTATTTCAATAAAACCAACTCCCACATAATCTCATTCATCCCACAAAGATGTAAAGATAATATTTGTTCTTTCGCGCTGGGCAAAGAGATTAATGGATTAAGCGCAAGCCATGTGTTCATGGAAAGCCTTGGAGCGTGTATTTCTGAAAAGGAAGTATACACAATAGGAAGAGGCGTTGAATATAGAAAGGACATTTAAGGTTGTCCCTTTTCAAGCATCAGTACAACATTAACCATTTTCTCTGTCGCCTTAATCGCGGCTTCCACTTGGTCAGTGCTTACTCCTATTGTTTCAATTCGGCGATTTCCCCTCTTCCATGTAATTTTTGTTTCAACGAGCGCATCTGTTCGCCCCCCAACTGGAATTCTTACTTCATAATCAAGGAGCTGGGGAAAAGAAACTTTTTTCTTCGCGAAAACTTTCTTTAGCGCGGTAATGAATGCATTAAATCCGCCGTCGCCTAAAGCATTTGAGGAGTAAGTCTTTCCAAGCAGTAATACTTTTATTTGCGCGCGGGGCTTTAGGGAATTGCTTGTTGTTATTTTGTATTTTTCAACCTTAAATCTCTGCACAAATCCATTGCTTTGGAGTTCATTTACAATAAATAATAAATCTTCTCTTGAAACAAATTCTTTTTTATCCCCAAGCGCAACAACTTTCTGCAATACTTTAGCAAGTTCTTCTTTTGCAAGGGTGATTCCTAATTGTTTTAGCGAGAGCTCTATTGAGGCTTTCCCCGAGAGTTTTCCAAGCGCATAGCGGGTAGTACGCGCAAATCTTTTTGCACAGAGTTTGCTCTTATACAAATTTCCTTTCTTATCCCCATCAGCATGTATTCCTGCAGTTTGGGTAAAAACTACTGCGCCAACAATTGGGCGATTCTTCTCCATTCTTCTTTTGGAAAAGAGTTCAACTAAATGAGATATTCCAAGGAGTTTATTTTCATCAACTCTTGATTTCTTGCTTGTAAAATCATTAATTGCCGGGACTATTTGTTCAAGCGGGGTATTTCCTGCGCGTTCTCCAAGCCCATTAACTGTTACATGCACCCCGCTGCACCCTGCTTGTATTGCCGCAAGTGTGTTTGCGGTCGCGAGTCCATAATCATTATGTCCGTGAAAATCAAGTTTTTGGGAAGGAAATTTTTCCCGCAATCCAAGGACAAATTGTTTTGTTTCTTCTGTTGAAAGAATTCCAAGTGTATCGGCTAGCATCGCTCTTTCTATTCCATTGTAAAATAATACTTCAAGTAGAGAATACACATAATGCGAATCTTCCTTCATTCCATTTGAGAAGTCCTCAAGATAGGCATTCACAATAAATCCATTTGACTTTGCATACTCAATTGTTTTCTTAATTTCCTCAAAGTGCTGTTCGGGGGTTTTGTGTAATTGATTAACGCAGTGGTTCTTGCTTCCCTTGCAAAGGAGATTAATTACTTTTCCCCCAAGCGAATTAATCCAGTCCACACTTTTATTATAATCAACAAATCCAAGCACTTCAACTTTATCCAAGAGCCCCGCTTCTTTTGCCCAAGAAAAAATTGCACGGCAAGCCTCCTCTTCTCCAACTGAAACCCTTGCGGAGGCAATTTCTATTCTGTCAACTTTAACCTCAAGGAGAAGTTTTTTTGCCAAGGCGAGTTTTTCATTTAAAGAAAAAGACACTTCTTCTGTTTGTTCGCCATCGCGAAGGGTGGTATCCATTATTTCAACAAAATTAGCAATACTGCTGTTGAATGGCAAAATCACTCATGCAAACACAATAATTAATTACTGCAAAAGGATTAAAAATGCGGGCAATTGACCAAAGTAAAACAACCCAGAGCAAATGAATAAATATTAAATTCAAACCCATCGCCAAAACATAGGTTTAAATATATTCATATGAATTCTATTTCATATGAATAATCACTTACTGAATCCACAGAACATAATAATGCAGATAGAGTATCCGCGCGGAGGAATATTAAGCAAAGAAATCATCCGCACAAAGAAGAATAATTTAACTCTCTTCTGCATGGCTAAAGGGAGCGAGATGAGCGAACACACTTCCACAAAAGAAGGATTTGTTTATGTGATTGAAGGAAAAGGCAAGTTTGCGCTAAAGGGAGAAACAATCGCGATGCTCCCCGGAACACTCATTCACATGGAGAAAAACATAAAGCACTCACTCTCCGTTGAGAAAAACACTTCTTTTTTATTGAGCCTTTCCTCGGAATGATTAATAATTACAAAACACAAATATCTTAGTGATGCAAATGAAAGAAACAATACTAATTGTAGGGGCCTCAAATAACCCAGAGAAATATGGGCACAAAATACTGGACAATCTTCTTTTGCGCGGATTTAATGCTGTGCCAATTAATCCAAATGAAAAGGAAATACTTAGCGTTAAGGCATATCCAAACATTTTGGAATTTACAAAATCCAACCCAAAAACAAAAATTGAGTGGATTGATTTTGTTGTGCCGCCAGAGATTACAACAAAAGTGCTTGAGGAAGTAAAAAAACTTGGACTAGAAAAAGTTTGGCTTCAACCCGGAAGCGAAGGTATTGAGGCAATAAAATTCTGCGAAGAGAACAAAATTAAGTGCGTGCACCACAAGTGCATAATGGTTGATTATAACTGAAACTCTCAAACCAACTATACTATCAACCCACAACAAACCCCAGATTTATTAAATTCAATGTACACACCATATTGATAAAATAACTCTTTTTTATATGCATTGAGCTTTTCGCGGTCAAATTTTTTGGACGAGAGGCAGGCATTACTTTTCTTAATTTCAATAACAAACAGATTACCGCCATTATTCCCTCTTTTATGAACAATAATGTCTGGAAAAACGGTTACGCCTCGCACATCATTTGATTGCACTTCTTGAATCTTTAAACATAATCTTTTTGTTATTTGCTCATTAGTTAAATTATTCCCACACATTCGGTTGTACTCGCAATCAACAACATAATCAAATTTATTAAAAGTATCTTGAATATAATGTGCCAATTTTGAAGAAATAGTACGTTCATTTACACCATGGAACAAAAGAAAATCATCATTACTTACAAAGTATTTCAAAGCAAAAGATAGGGCTTCTCCAACCCGCATACCATTTGGTAACTTAATAGTATTAAGCTTATTAAAAAAATCATCTTCGTTAAGTAGCTCATGATTTATACTCATACTTTACAAGTTATAAGAAAGTTTAATAAAAACACAGGTATAAATAATATTAGTGAGCAAAGAAATAGAACTGTTACTTTCTCAAATGAGAAAAGAATTACAAGAAGACATTGCCAAGAACTCTCCGGGGCGAGTACTTAAATCTGGAGAAGGGACTAAATTTGAAAACTTTAGTTGGCAGGGTTTCGAAGATTTTATTGCAGACTTATTTAACTCGATGGGTTATGTTTCAAAAGCCACCAAGAAAAGTGGCGATTTTGGAATAGATGTAATAGCGAAAAGAAAGAATGACGACAAAGAGATGCCCGATGTAATAGCAATTCAAGTAAAACATTATGCAAAAAACCACAATGTTGGAAATGTTGAAGTACAAAAACTTTTAGGGGCAATGCAGTTGAAAGGAGTAAATGCAAACAAGGGAGTGTTAATAACCTCAAGTGACTTTACTATTCAGGCAAAAGAGCAAGCAGATGGAACAAACGTCGAGTTGTGGAATGGACAATTCTTAGACAGGATGGTAAAAAAATATATGCCCAGCAGTAATCTCAACCAAAAGAGAATAAAATAAGCTACCTTATAAGCAATCTTCCCCAACTAAATCAACCCAAATCGCCAATTTAACGCATTCTGCCCCCAAAAGTGCCTTTATTAAGGTAATTAATCAAAATTTAGTGTTTAAGAACAATGAAATTGATGGAAATTTGTCGAATTTGACAGAAATAAAAAATCTAGAGAATAAGCTAATTGAAGTCTGATTATTAGGAGAAAAATAGAGATGATAAATATGGGTTTTACAAAACTAAAGGTACATGAAAAACTTGTACAAGGATTAAAATTAATGGGAATAACCGACCCTACTGCGATACAACAAAAAGCAATTCCTGAAATTAAAGCTGGAAAAGATGTTGTTGGACAATCACTAACCGGCTCGGGGAAAACAGCCGCGTTTGGATTACCAATACTTGAGAAAGTTGTACCAGGTGAAGGAATACAGGCGCTAGTGCTAACACCAACAAGGGAATTATGCTTACAGGTGAAAGAATCACTTGAAACAATGTCAAGATTCTTGCCAATAAATATTATAACAATTTATGGCGGAGTAGGATTCTACGAGCAGACAGAGGGAATAAAGATTGCTGAAGTTGTTGTTGCAACCCCAGGAAGACTACTTGACCACATGGGGAGAGGAAACATAAAATTAAACAAAATAAAATATGTTGTGCTTGATGAAGCGGACAAAATGTTTGAAATGGGATTTGAGGAAGATGTATCAAGAATACTCTCGCAAACCCCCCACACAAGGCAGACAACATTATTTAGCGCAACAATGCCAAAAGCGGCGCAGCACATCGTAAAAAAATACTTGAAGAACCCAATTTATGTTCAAGAAAAATTACACGTGGATAAAACTTTGTTAAAACAAGCATTTTATACAGTGCATAGGGACCAAAAATTTCCTTTACTTGCGCATTTACTTAAGGAAGGAAAAATTACTACTGCAATTGTTTTTTGCGGAACAAAAAGGGCTGTTGATAAAATCGCGAGGGATTTACACAGACAAAAAATAAAAGCAATGCCGGTGCATGGAGACCTAGCGCAGACAAAAAGACAATTGGCTGTAAAATTATTTAAGGAAGGAAGAATTGATGTGCTTGTTGCAACTGATGTTGCCGCACGCGGACTTGATATCAAGGATGTTACACATATATACAACTATGATGTTCCAAAAACCCCTGAGGATTATACACACAGAATTGGAAGAACCGCACGCGCAGGAAAAAAAGGAGAGGCAATTACTTTTGTAAATGAAAGAGATTATGAGAATTTTGACAGAATTCTACGCGCAAAGAAATTTGATATAGTACAAGAAAAAGTACCTCAAATTGATATGAGCGTTGGGCAAACCGAGTATAGACACGAGCCTCGCGCAGAAGAAGGCGGACAAGGGTATGGTGGAAGAAGAGATTCGTTTAGGCAAGAAAGGAATTTTGAGCCAAGAAATAGTTATCCAAGGCGAAATAATAATCAAAGAAATTCACATGGAAATTATTCAAGAAATAATGATAGGCAGGGTGGATATGCTTCGCAAGGAAATTATTCTCACAGACCGCAGCATTCATTTGGGGGCCGCGGTGGATATGAAAGACGCTCCGAGGGAAATTATCCTCAACACAGGCAAAGAAAACAATACAACTATAATGGCGAAGACAATTATTCAGGGTCATATGGAGAAAGAAGACATAGTAGTGTACAAACTTCCTTCCATTCCGCAAAACAACAAAACCAAAGACACGCACACTCAAATTATCACGCAGACCGAGCAGGCACTTCATTTGGACAGCGGGAACATAGAGGCTATTCACATAAACAAAATTTTTCACATGGCGCACAAAGACAAGAATCTGCACAACCCAAAAGAGATTTTGAGCAGCAAACACAAGGGGCAAACTCCTCTTCTGAATTAACTCTTAATAAACCGGATTATGGCGGTTATGAGAGGACACCAAGAACCACCCAGCCATTATTCCCAGAATCACATTATAATCCAGAATATAAGAAACATGTTAAGCCAAAGCAAAACAAAAGAGATGACTTTGGCGAAAGAGAATACAGCCATGAAAATAAGAATATGGACAAAAAACCGCATTTCTTTAAGCAAAAATCAAAGAAAAAGTTTGGAAGAAAGAAATATTAATCCCAAAATAACTAATTCTCGCGGTGAGAACTTGAAGTGCGTTAAATGCAAAACAACCGCAACTATTTACAATAAAGACGGAATACCAACTTGTTCCCGTCATTCAAAAGAAAAAATTTCTCCGCCAACTTGCCCTGAATGTAAATCACAAATGGTGCTTCGAAGCGGAAAGTACGGCGGGTTTTGGGGATGCAGTGCATACCCAATGTGCGATGGATTACAAAAATTATAATATAACAAAAAAGTATAATATAAAAAAATTATAATATATTATTTCTCACATAAATTACTTCTCTTTTGTCTCAACCGGTCCGGGGAGCAGAATAACTTTCTTTTTTGAAACATAATGCGGAATTTTACTTGTTCTTCTTTTTCTCTCTTCCTTACTCTTCGCCTCATCCTTGGTCGCAAACTCCGTCCCTACTGGTTTTGCTATTGGAGGAGTCCTTTGTTTTCTTTGTGGTCCAGCCATGCTAATCAGAGGAATTTGAGGGAATTTGTTTTTATTAAAGTTATGTCTTTAAGCAAGTTCCCTTTTGAGTACCTTGTGGTGGTGATTTAGTTTCTTAAATTTCTCAACATCCCCAGTAGGCATGTCCGGGTGGAGTTTTTGGGCCATTTCTTTGTATCTTTTATTTATCTCCTCCATATCCTTATGCCCATGCTCAAGCCCAAAGAATTCGCGCGCTTCTTTTCTTTCGTCATGCACATCCTCATCTTCCCTAAACTCGGCAAGGAACTCTTCAAGCGGCTTCTTTTCGCTAACCACAAGTTCCACTTCGCCCTCAATTATCTTTGAGACAATAAATAAGTTATCCACATACCTCTTTTGAGAAGCAGTCTCATAATACAAGCGATTACCCAAGAAATACCAAGTAACACTTGCTTTTGATTCCCTGCCACAATACCCGTCAAGCTCAACTTCAACATCATCACGCTTAACCCCAAGCCTCTCAAGAGAACTAATTAAGCGGTTCTTGTATTGTACAGCCTTACGGTTAAATGAATCCTTTGTCGGAATAAACTTAATGAAATGACTCTTAATTTTGAGTGTCTCCATACAAATGAATTTATTGGAAACGTTTAAATAGATACAAAACAAGCAGCAAACCTAAACAAACAAGTTTGTCACTAAAAAAAACAGAAACCGACCCCAAATAGGGCCGGCTTTAAGTTGCACTAATAATCCAACTACATTTTTGGGAACCATGATGGTCTATCATCAACAGCAAATGAGAAGTATGCATATACTTCAGTCATCCATGCAACGATTGATGCCATTAATTTTCCTGCTACTCTTCTTGCTAATATTAGGCAAGTAATCAGATTTATTACCCAGAGTATGCTAAAGAGGATACCAACAATTATTCCAATAATATAGAATATTATTCCCATTGGAATCCTAATTATTACTTCCAGCCTGCTTGCCTTATCTACTGTATCTATTTTTACTGAAACTGCCAATTAAATCACCTGCCATAATAACGTAAACCGCGTATTTATAGCTATCCAGAAAAAGAGTTTTGGCTGGATTTTAAGTAATCAACAGGAATAAGTATTATTAATAAGAAAGAAAGTATTAGTTTGGTTGTTGATATGCCTCTGCGAAAATTATTTGCAAGATTTAGAAGAAGTAAGGTAAGCCAAGCGGCTATAAAAAGCCCTTCTACTCTTCGCCCGCCTTCAAAAATAAAATCACTTCTTGAGGGGGGAGTTAAAATGCATAAAAATATTACCCTACACGAGCTCTCAGATTTACTTATGCTGGAAACAAAACAACCAGTCGGATTTGCGCACGAATACCAAGAATTCACGCGAAAACGATTTAACCGACTCTTTGTCTCAATAAGACCGCCCAAAAAAGAAAGAAGAGTGGTTACAAGCTTTACAATACACGGCAAGCGCGTATACGTTTACGAATAAGTTTCTGCGAATATTAAAATGCTAGAGGAAGGGATATTGCTTTTTAGATATCTCCAAAGTTTGAAAATTGAGCATATAAAAATTTTATAAACTTTAAATAATTAATTAAAATAACACCTAAATAGGAATATTTTTAATAATAAAATACATAATTAATTATGCTTTCAAATCGAAGAATTGAACCAATAGTAATTGGTATTTGCGGCAGGAGTTGTTCTGGAAAAACTTCATTGGCAAGAGCACTTGCACAAAACAACCCCGGTCAGATCTTGCATATTGAGGCAGATAATTTTATCCGATCCAAAACAAAGCAAAGGTATAAAGGGTTTGAGAATTGGGAACACAAAGATTCTGTAAATTTCAAGAGATTGATTGAAGTAATACGAAAATTGAAGAACAACAAGACCGCAATGGTACCCATATGCCCCGGCGATAAGTCTAGAAAAGTGTTAGTTAAACCAAAGCCAATAATTTTGATTGACGGTTATTTGTTGTTTGTTAATCATCACCTTATTGGTTTGATGGATAAACGAATTTTTGTTGATGTTTCTGATAGAACAATTAGGGTAAGAAGGATAGGGCGAAAGTACCACCCGTCAGTGGATAGCAAAGAGTATTTGGAAAAAGTACTAATTCCTTTCTCTAGAAAGTATTTACAAGAACAACGCAAAAGAGCTGATTTAATTGTTTCGGGGGAAGATCCGCAAGGAGTTATTCTTGAGAGGATTAGGCAAAACATTAACATATAAATCAAATGTAATGAATGGGTTAATATGAATTCAACAATTTTTTTGATAACAAGAAACAAAGGAAAATATTTGGTAGCAAAAGATGCATTTGAGAAATTGGGCCTTAATTTAAAGAGGACTGATTCAAGCTTTCCGGAAATACAGGCAGATTCAAGCATGGAAATCGCCAAGAAAATGGCAAAACAAATGCATGCAAAACTAGGCAACTGGGTTATTAGAGAAGACCATTCACTATATTTAGACAAATTAAATTTTCCAGGACCATACACAAATTATTTTAACAAAAACATTAACGAAGACAATTTACTTAGAATTATTAATTCAATTAATAGTACTTCTGGAAAAATGGTTCTTTCAGCTGTATTAGTTGGAAATGGTGTTTGTAAAGAATTTGAGTATAGTGTTCCGATTCAATTCTCAAAGACCCCTAAAGGAGATTTATCAATAGGGTGGGACAGAGTGCTTATGCTAAAAGGAGATAAAAGAACATTTGCTGAGTACCCCCAAAGCGAGCGCATAAAAGCATGGCAGAGCAATTTTGATAAAATAGCCAAGTATTTATCAAAAAAGATTGTTACTCAGTAATTAGTCTAATTGTTTCGTTAAAAAGCAAATCCAATGTATTAATTTTATTTAGTTTTTCTTTTGCAAGCATCATGCTTAAATCAGTACATGCAACCAAAATCAATTCTGCCCCAAAATCCAGGTGTTTTTTACATAATCCTGCAACCTTAGCAATTTGCTCATCCTTTCTTACATTTGTACTATACTTGAATATGGCTTCGGTTAAGAGATTTTGTTCATCAATACCCGGTTCAATTAAGGAATACTCGCTAGAACGAAATAAGCCGCTATTAATTGTACCAGGGGTGCCAATAATAAATATCCGCTTATACCCTGATTTGGAAATATGGCGTCTAACAACTTCTCGTAAATTAAGGATTGGGGCAATAGTGGTTGAGGTTAGTTGATCATAATAAATGTGGATTGTATTGCAAACCATAACAATAAAATCTGGTTTGAAGTAATCCAAGTCCTTTAATCCCCGAGTATATTGCTTTAAGTCTTTTGAAGTAATCTTTTGTTGGATAAGCGCCGGAGCAGGAATATTGTTTATGATAATATGAGGATAATCTTCATTACTTTTTATTCGACCAGATTCCTTTAACCTTTTTATAATATCTAAATAAAATTGGCTGCTTGACTCTGGGTCTATCCCGCCAAGAATACCCACGGTTTTGGTTCTATTCATATGTACTAAAGGCTAAGGAAGATTTTTATTCAAAAGCACGGAATATATTCTTATGAAAACTCCCGTTTTTATTTTAATGGGCCGCGCAGGCGTTGGAAAATCAGTTGTTGGAGATCAATATTCAAATTACCAAAATATGCCCATTATACATGTAGGTGACGAACTAAGGACATTAGGCGCAAACGGGCACCCAATAGCAACGAGAGTGAGGGAACTAATGCTGCAAACTAAGAGATACGACCCGAATGATGTAACTACAATTTTAAGGGAAGTCATCAGCAAGGACCCACAAAGATACACAAAGGGATTCATTATTGACGGGTTTCCAAGATGGAAAGAAGCAATCCCTGTATTTGAGGCATTCCTAAAAGAAAATAATCTTGATTTACGCAGAGTAATATATTTTCACGCACCAAAGAAGGATAGTATTAGACGTCAAATTATTAGAAATAGAGACAGCAGTGAGATTATTAAACTGCGAGAAAAGGATTTTGATAAATTTGAACTTGAAGTAATAAATTATTTTAAGGCAAAGGGACTTGTGAAAGTTATCCGTGCAATGGAATACAAATCAAAAAATAAAAGAGCTCTCAACTACGCAATCCCACTTCGCGCAATGGCACTAAATAGCATTATTGGGGCTGGACTAAAAAGAAAAAGATAAAGTAAGGCTGGTGAGTTTAATGGGAATGAAAATATCTGCCCCAACTAATTGGGACTACAAAATTCTTGAAAACATAATTAAACTTAACAAACAAAAGACAACCAAAACCCCTGTTACTGAACTTTATAGCAGCATAAAAAAGAGCATTACTGGGAGCGCACGTTCAGCCAGCCTAATGCCTGATGACGTAACAATGGATTACGCCGAGAAATACATGAAAAAAGCAAAAGAAAACGGAATTGCATTTAATTATTTGATTAATAGTTCCTGCCTAGGCAACCTTGAGTACCTGCCAGAACATCGACACGGCATTGTTGATTACCTAAAGTGGATTGATTCAACCACAGCAGATTATGTTTCAGTTGCGAACCCATTCTTAGTGGATTTAGTTAAGCACCACACTAACCTAAAGGTAGTCCTATCAATCGTTACTGAACCAAAATCAGTAAATAGAATCAATTTATTAAAGAAAGATGGAATAGACCGGATTGTGCTTAGCACAACAATTAATAGAAATATTAGTTTACTAAAAAAAATTAGAAAAGAAACCACTTGCGAACTAGAAATCCTTGCAAATGAATCCTGTCTAAATGATTGCCCATACAAAAATTATCATTATTCAGTTTCTTCACACGACTCTCAAAGCGAACTAAAAGTAATGAGCTTTGATTACTGTCTAATCAAATGCTCAATAGCACGTTTAACTGAACCAACTCAAATCATTCGCGCACCATGGATACGCCCCGAAGATTTGCAGGTCTATAATGAAATCGGAATTGAATACCTAAAGCTCTCTGGACGAATAATGCCAACAAACTGGATACAAAGAACAATTAAGGCTTATGCAAAAAACAATTATCCCGGCAACTTGTACGATATAATTGATCAACAAAAAATGTATTCCTCTGACTTCAGACATTTTGTAAAAGAAAAAGATTTTGGACCAATTGATCTACAGATAAATAATAAAGAATTGAATGGGTTTCTAAACAAAATCATTGCATCTGGAGTGACTTGCGGTCAAGACTGTAATACCTGCAAAATTTGCGAAACCGCCGCAAAAAATGCCATTAAAACACCCAAAGCAAAACTAATAAAACACAAAGAGTACTTATCAGAAGTACTCAAAAAGAGTCTTTCACAATAAGTGAGATTTATGCGGTCACTAATCCAAGAATTCAGCCCGGGAACAATATTTAACCCATTACATAAGAAGAGCATACAAATCAAATCAACCCACAAAAAAGTTATTGTAAAAGTTCCTGCCCGTATTAATGCAATGATTTTTGACCCATCATCACTTGCTAACCCAGAAAAAAAATGGGTTTACACGGCAGGAGAGTTACTATTTTCAACAAAGTTATATACTACCGCCACAATAACCAAAACAAAGAATGAGTCTATTATAATAAGTAAAGGAACAAAACGCAAGAGTATTGTACTGCACACCGCAAGAATAATTAGAAAAACCCTTGGAACAAAGGACGGGTTAATTATCAAAGTAAATACAAAAAATAAGCTTGTTCATTGCGGGTTTGGGTCGTCAGCAGCCATACAAATAGCGGTCGCAATTGGAATAAACGAATTATATGGAAAACCATTAACACAAAAAGAACTAATGAGATTCTTAGCACAAAACTATGGCGAAGAAATAGAGCAGAATAACAACAAATTAATTCATGTTCAAAGCAATGGTGGTGGGTTAGCCGCAGCATTATATGGCGGCGGAATGATCGTTCTTTCCGGAGAATCAGTAATAATAAACCGAGAACCAATACCAAACGAGTACAGCTTTGTTATTGGAATACCAAAATCATACAAACCACTAGACGCCAAAGTGATGATAAGAAAAGAAGAAACAGTATTTAAGAACATGAGAATAAACGCCGCAAATCATTCACCTGAAATAGCCTGGTTAGTACTGCACAAACTGCTCCCTGCATTAGTAACACACGACCTGCAAACTATTGGATCAATTGTAGATAATTGTAAACTCAGTTTTGGCAGCTTAAAAAATGACGGAGTACTATGGCCAGAACTAGTACCAAAAATAATGAAACTAAGAAAAGCAATGGACAAATCAACCCCCATAATTTCTTATTCATCTTGTGGTCCAGCCATATTTGCCCTAACAAAAAAACCACAAAGAATACTAAAAATATTCAAAGAAAATAGCCTGGAGACATTCACACTAAAAGCAGATAACCAAGGAGCGATAGTAAAGATAAGTTAAAAAAAACATAAAAAAAAATATGACTCAAATACCCAATAGAGTAGTTTCTACTAACGCAGAGGAAGGGATTTGAACCCCCGCTCCCTTTCGGGAACCTGGTAGCTGTTCTCAAAGTAGCCACAAAAGTTTTCTTTTTGGGACAACGTAGCACTTTTTCTTTTCGCAAAAGAAAAAGGGCCCGAGCTCAAGCCAGGCGCATTTGACCGCTCTGCCACCTCTGCTGGAGCCTTAATTAAGGCTCGCGAAATAATTTGCCCTATTTTCAATAGGGCAGAAATAAATTTATTTTAACTGCAATAAATAAAGTGGGCGTGGATTGTTTTTAAAGCTTGCTTTGGCGTCTTTTTGGAAAGAGTATTAATCCTAACGCAGAGTATTTCTTTTGGTGGTTTTGGGTGGATTTTGGGGATTATCAGAGTAAGTCAATGAAAACGGATACAAGGGTCGTGATTAAGGATAGCAGGATTGCGTATTATGCGCTTGGGATTGCGGACGAGGCTGGTGAAGTGGCTGGGAAGATAAAGAAACTTATTCGTGAAAAGGATTCGGTTCTTACTGAGGATTACAAAAAAGAAATTGTTAAGGAACTAGGGGATGTGTTATGGTATATGACACAAATGTGTACTTATATGGATGTAAAACTTGAGGATGTTGCAAAGAGTAGTATTGAGAAAATTATGAGCAGGCAAGAAAGAGGAAGATTATTCGGTAAAGGGGATAATAGATAATTAATTACACTTGTGTTTCTTTATTACCATGCGTTGATGTTCTTCCACCCTGCCACTGTCCACGGTAGTTTGAAATATTATCTGTTGTATACAAGAACATCGCATGAACAAATCTTGCACCTAATTCTATTCTGAACGGATTTGAGCCAAGGTGTTTTATTGGAATGGATAGTTTACCACTAAACCCTGGTGCGGCTTGGGCGGTAAGTAATGCCACTCCGGAGGTCAGGAGTGTGAGTCTTGGTCTAAAAATCGCTACTACTCCTTTGGGTAAATTTACTTTCTCAAGGGTGGTGGCTACAACAAAGTCCCCTGGATTTAGTGTTATTTCTTTGTCAACACCATACTTTGCTATTAACTCGGTTTTTGGAGTCATTCTCTCGGTAATACCAAGGAAAGCCTCTCCTTTTGTAACCCTAAATATTTCCCCAAGTCTTAAATCAAACCCGCTTCCTTCTGGGTTGTTTAGTTCTCTCTCACTTAGGTCCTCAACGAGTTTTTGTTCCCTAACTAGCCTCAATAATTCTTTTGTTCCTATCATAAAACCATCTTAAATAAAGTCACTTCAAAAACAACTTCTGATAATTGTACCTCGCAAGATTCTTCTCTAAATCAGCGTATCTTTTTCCGCAGAGCATTCCGCCTGCGATAAAATCTTCCTGTGTTACTTCGGCAAGGCAAAAGAAGGGCATTTTGAAGGCATCTTTTTCTTCTTTTGAAGTGAATTCAAAATCAATTGTAACAAGTCCCGTTAATGCATCAGTGAATACATCAACTTCTGCCATTTTTCCGTTACAGGGATAATAATATCTAAATTTTCTTACTCTTCTTCCAGAGATTTCTTTCTCAAGCAACTCAAATTCTCTTTTTGAAAGAATAATTGTCTGCTCTTCAAGGATTGAGTGATCATCAAGCACAACCGGAGTCTTCTTTGTTATCTCGTGCTTATCCCCATTCTTCCTAATTCTAATAGGAGCATGCATCTCAATCACTTTGGGAAGATAAATATCAATTATTTCTTTTGATTTGCAAGCCTTTAGCCCATCAGGGAATTGTTTAGCTAAAAAAGTTCGTTCAAATTCAATCATATCAGCACCAAAATCAAATTAGAAAGAAAAGACAAAGTAAATGTAAAAGAAGCAAGCCAGGGAACCGGTTTTACGGTATGACTTGCCTCCTCCGCTTCATGCCCTCGGGCATTTAGCGCACCACGAGAACTTTTATTCTCATAGTGTAACTCCCAACACGACAAGTTATTTGGATAATTTAGTTTAAATACCTAACTCTCAAACTCAAAAACTTTTATAGTTGGACAAAAGGCTCTGCCTTTTGAACCCTAAAAAACTTATAAGTTTTTTAGGTGGACAGGGATTGGATTTTTTTAATAATTTATAAGAGCACTTCCAAAAATCACCCAAAAAAATAACTTTTTAGAGTTTTATTCAGCTTTTTTTGACTAAAAATCGCCCAAAAGGTATTTATACCCATAAAGGCTTTATTAATCAACTTACCTCGGCTTAGTGACGACTATGGATAATGAGCAGAATTCTAATATTTCTTCTGAACGGATAGAGAAGACCATTGAAACCGAGGATAAAGATATTTTTGATGATGTTTTTGAAGAGGATGAGGAAGAGAAGGCGGCGAAGAAGAAGAGACAAGAGAAGGCTACTGAATTAAAGCAAAAACAATCCAAAAGTGTTGAGAAGAGTATTGATGGTGATGATGACGAGGATTCTAGTGACGAAGATGATAAAGACGCTGAGGATAAGGATGGTGAAGATGATGAGGATGAAGAAATAGAGGAAGAGGATAAGTCAAGCGCTGAACCAGTAATTTTTGGTGAAGTAAAAGAAAAAGGTTCTGATTCTATTGAACTCGCTGAGGAGAATGAAGAAGATGGCGAGGATGAGGAAGAAGAATTTGAAACTAAAGAAGAGGCTTTTGAAACGGTTGATGCTGGGGGAAAGCACAAGAAATCAAAAAGTAATTTTGATGAGATGGTGAAAGAGGGCTTAGAAAAAAGTCTTGGTAATAAAAATGTGAGCGAAGCGAACCCAGACCCGAGGCGGCTGGGCGGCTCAGGGATGGGCGGAAAATTAGATTTAAAGGTAATTCATGAGGAAGAGGAAGAAGAGGATTTGACTCCCGCGCACCCAATGGAGAAAAAAGTAATTAAGAGTGTAATAAAAAATAAGGCGCTCATGGCGGCAAAGGAAGATGTTATAATAAAGAGAGGCATAAAGATTAGTGATGATTCTTTTGGAAAAGATAAGGATGCGGATGAGCACGAGGATTTAGCTGATGCTTTACTAAGAGAAGAAGGAATTAGGGAAGAGGGTGTAAGCGAGGACATAAAACCCGAAGAACTGGAAGAAAAGAAAGATGGAGAAATTAGGATGCCAAAAGCAAGAATAGCTGAAGAAAATGATTCTGATACAGAAGAAGATAAATCCGGAAAAGTCGCTCCTGAACTTGAATTCTTAATGAGTAGTAAGGGACACGCATTTATTGGAAGAAAAAAGAGTGTGCTTGGAAAGTATGGGGAAGAAGCGGGACTATTTGTTGGGAAAGTTAATGAGGATGATAAAAGAGACACAGAAGTTCTGCTTGATGGATTAAATCCTCACGTTGTATTTGTCTGCGGAGCAAGGGGCTCGGGAAAATCCTATGTATTGGGTGTTGTTGCGGAAGAACTTGCGCTAAAAAACAAGAATGTTGGTATTGTTGTTGTTGACCCTATTGGAGTATTTTGGTCAATGAAGCACCCAAATAAGGAAGAGAAGGAACTTGAGGCACTTGCGAAGTGGGGTTTAATGCCTCAGGGGTTAGATAACATAAAAGTATTTATCCCTGTGGGAATGAAGAACTCTGTTCCTAAGAGTACTTATGATGCGGTGTTCTCAATACAACCCGCACTATTAACTGCAGAGGATTGGTGCTTAACATTTGGAATAGATAGATTTTCTCCAACCGGATTATTAATGGAGAAAGGGATTGCAAAAGTAAAATCAGGGTATACTACAACTGAAGGAAAAGAGGTGCGGGGAAAACAAAATACATTTTCTCTTGAAGATTTAATCATGTGCTTTGAGAACGATGCGGAGCTAAATGATAAGGAGAGGGGATATAAATCTGATTCAATTAGGGCGCTTGCATCAAGGTTTGATGCGGCAAAGCACTGGGGAATATTTGATGATAAGGGAACCTCACTAGGATTAATTTCACGCGCGGGACAAATGACTATCCTTGATACAAGTTTTTTAGAAGATAATGTTGGGGCGCTGATTGTTGGAATAATCTCAAGAAGATTACTCTCTGCAAGAAAACTTGGGACAAGAAGAGAAGCCGCAGGTAAATTTGAGGAAAGTGGGATTGAGGAAATAACTGAATTAAATATTCCTCCAACTTGGCTATTCATAGATGAAGCACACACACTTATTCCTGGAGGAAATCAAAAAACCCCCGCTAGTAATGCGCTTGTGGAATATGTAAAACAAGGAAGAAGGCCCGGATGCTCATTAGTATTTGCGACTCAGCAGCCAAGTGCAATTGATTCAAGGGTATTAAGCCAGCTTGATATTATTATGGCGCACAAACTTGTGTTTGATGATGATATTAAGGCGATTCACAAAAGAACCCCCGCAATTGTTCCTGCACAGTACAAGAAATCTAATTTCATAAAAACAATGCCGGTCGGGATTGCATTAACGGGAGATAGGAGCGAGACAACAAGCAGAGCGTTTATCATGAGTATTCGCCCAAGGATGAGCCAGCACGAGGGAAGAGATGCGGAGACAACTGAAGTAAAACAAGAGATGGAAGAGAACCAGGTAGAGATACTTGCGACAAATATTGTTCTACGCCAATTAGAGAAGGACCCAAGTATACGAATTGATAGTATTGAGGAAACACTTGATACACTAAATAATACTTATAAAAAAGATATTCAAATTGAGGCGATACTAGCGGCGCTAAAAGAAAAAGGAATTACTGTAAAAGGAGATTCTGTACTTGCGCCGGGGGTTGCCGAGGAACTCGCTAAAGAAGCGGAGGCAGTGGAACTTGCAGAGGAACAAAAAGAGATACATGATGAGGTTGAGAAAGGAAGAAAGAAAGTTGGTGCCGCGGGTGAAGAAGAAGAGAAGATGTTTGATGAGAAAGTTGAACTTACCGCGCTTACAGCAGCAATTACTGAACAAAAAGCAAGACAGATATTTGCGCAAAATATATCAAAGAAATTTATGTTCCTTGACCAGGAGATTGTCCAAAGGGTAAGTCTAAAGTATGCTCCTCTTTATCGTGTGAGGTATAAGTACTTCAGTCACAAGGATTCTTTCCACGCCGCAGAGGCATACATTAATTCAATCACAGGGGAATTCATCCATGATGATAGAGGAAAATTAAAAGAAAGCAAGGGCTTAGGAAAATTACTTGAGTTAAGCGAAAGCGAAACAACTCTGTTAAAACTAGTTGCGGAGAAGAAGAGAAAAGCAAAGGAAGTTGCGGTGATAATGAAGATGGAGGAAGGCAACGCAAAGAGAATCCTTGAGGGGCTCGCAAAGAAAGGATTTATTGGGATTGATACGCAGGAAAATGGTGCGCATATTTACACTCCAAACGGGAAAGTGGAGTTAGATTTGCCCCCAAACCCATTGCACGCAATCCTGCCAAGCATTGGAAAAATGCCAATCACTGAGATTGAGAGTGCTGCGCTTGTTAGCCCTAACTTGCACGAAAAAGAAATCCCCGCACTGCTAAAGAAACTATGGGGAACTGTTGTTGTAAAAGAGATTACACACTTATTCATGCCAGTATGGGAAGGCACACTTAAGAAAAAGACCGGCGAAGAGAGAATAATACTAATTGACGGGATAAATGGGAATAGAATCTGATTATTCAAAAAATATAATTTAAAAAGTATAATTTAGGAGATATAATTTAATTCTGCTAAATATTATTCTCCGCCTTCACAACTGAGTCTAAATTTAATCCAGAAAATGATTTTAGAGTATTAAAGGAAGCGAAGCAATTGGCTTTTCCCGCCATTAGGATAACTTTCATTCCGGAGAGGTATAGTGTGGCTTTTGCAGAGGGCATAGAGCCAAGGAACTGCATTAGTAGTGATATTGATTCGCCTTCAACTGTTATCATGCTTTGTTTCTTCCAATGTTCCGGGAGCTTCTCAAGAACAGAACTATCCTTTGTCTCAACAATAATCTTTTGTCCCTTTGCGAATAGGCCAAGTTTTGTTACAAATGTTTGATTAAAATCAAATACTCGTGAATCATTAAAATCCAGTTCCTCAAGTTTTTTAATCTGCACTTCAAGCAATAAACTCATCTGCTTTAAGTGCTTTCTTTGAGCACGTATTTTTTTTCGCAGTTCCTCAATATCACTAATAGTGAATGAAGCATTCTCTTTTGCGTTATTCAATAAGTCTCTATCAGAGTATCCCCTTTGTTGCAGCACAACAAGCAGTTTAACAATTTCATCTAAGTTACTTAACGGGCGCTTCATTTCCTCATTTAATCTAAGCACTAATTTGTCCTTCATCTCAAGGCTCATAGAGGATAATCCCTTATCCGTGATAAATAATTTTGAGCCCTCTTTCTTTATCTGTCCAAATGAAGCCAAGTCCTTTACACACCGTGCAAGTGCTGAGCGAGCGGAAGCGGGATTCTTATACCTTGAAGCAATTTTTGTTAATAGGTCATTAAAGTCAATCCCTGGTGATTGCTTAAGGATTAAGAGAACAGAATTGTTGAAGGTCATGCATTAATTAGGTTTTTATAACTTAAAAATATTTGCAATTTTTTGCTTTGCTTCTGATACCTGTTCATCAGAAAGTTTTATTCCATCCTCTGTTTTTAGCGGTGGGCATAGGATTGAGTAAATTCTTTCTTTTGTCTTGGCTTGTTTCTTCATTCCTTCAGGCAGAGGCGGAGTAATTCCTATTGCCCTTTTTACATCCTCAGGGAATTTCCCGGGGTCAGCGGTTTCATAAATAACCGCGGGAGATTTAGGATTACTCTCAAAGAAAATCTCAAGCGCTCTCCACCCCACTGCCCCGTGGGGGTCAAGAATAACTTTGTATTTTTGATAAGCATCTTTCATAGTTCTATAATGCTGCGGATTATCAATGCTGATTGAAAATAAATCCCTGCGCATCTCCAAAATATCAGGCATTTTATCAATTACTCCTTCATGAAGAACTTTTTTTGTGGAAGCGTCGCGTTCATCATACATGTGTCCGCCATAAAAATCAATTAACCGCGCCAAATTACTTGGGTGGGAAACTATCATCGCGGAGGAGGGTGATTTTACTGATGGATATACTTTGTAATTCCCGCTTGATAGAAACTCTGGGAACTCCTTGTTCTCATTTACCCCGCAAATTATTTTTGATATTGGCAGTCCCATTTGTTTTGCTATTACTGTTCCCATCATATCCCCAAAGTTTCCTGAAGGGATACTTGCAACTAATTCTTCGCCGTTCTTTGCAATTCTGGAATAGGCATAGAAGGGATAAACTGATTGAGGGAGCAGGCGCCCAACACTAATTGAATTAGCTGATGTCAATCTATCCTTATCACCAAATACTTCTGCCGCAAATTTTTTGTCATTTAAGAGTGATTTTGCGAGTGATTGGCAGACATCAAAATCCCCATTAACCTCAAATGCATAAATATTTTTTCCAAGTGTTGTCATTTGTCTTCTCTGCCCGTCGCTCACCGAGCCCTTTGGGAAGAAAACAATATTCTCAACATTATCAAGTCCATATAGTGCATCGGCTACTGCTCCGCCGGTATCCCCGCTTGTCGCTACAACAACAATTCGTTTTAATCCTCTTTTTCCAAGGAAATAATTTAGTGTGCGGCCGAAGAAGCGCGCGGCATAATCCTTAAATGAGTAAGTTGGCCCATTTGAGAGCCACATAATATTAATTCCATCTGCAACAGATTGAATTTTTGTTGGAATCTTATCTTCTCTATAAGCATCATCAAGCAGTGCTTTAAGTTTTGGGGAAGGAATTTGAGAAGAAAGGAATGGGTTTAGTACTTCAAATGCAATTTGAGCGTAAGTCATTTCTTTCATTGAGAGAATCTTTTCTTTTGAGAGTAATGGAATCTCTTCCCTTGCCATCATATATAAGCCATAATCAGGGGCGAGCCCTGCAAGGAGCGCGGATTCAAAATTCACTTTTAGGGACTTATTATTAGTGCTATAAAACGAAATGCCCATTAGTTAGTAGAGTTCAAAGAGAATTTAAAGAATTACTAAAAGCAAATTAAACAGAAAATAAGTAAAATCTAAATGAAGAAGGGACTCTTTTCTTTTGGTAACCTACATTTTCTTTTCTTTTAGAAAAGAAAAGGCGGTTTTACTGCTGTACAATCTTTTTCATTCTTTTGCCTAAGGAGTATGGGATTCTTTTTTTGCATTCTGCGCATTCTGCAACAAAAGTTGGTTTCTTATTCTGCTTCTTTACAAGAACAACGTACTTGTATTTACCCAAATAACCGTGGTTAACGTTTCTTTCGTGTCTTCTGTTTCCTGCGGCAAGTGTTCTTTTTGCACCGGATTTGAATTCCTTCATCTTGTGCTTTGTGTGTTTCTTGCACTTCTTACAGTAGATTTTCTTTTCTTTAGGAAACTTCATTAACTCACCAGAATAAACAAAAAGTGGAAGCAAACCTTTTAAAAGCTTGGCAAAACCCAAAAGAAAAAAATGCAGTAAAGCGTGGTTAATCGCCAAAACTCGCAATAAGAGAGTTTTTGCCCAGAGGCAGGTTTAAAAATATCTTTAACTTAATATTAGCGGTATTGGGAATGGTTCTAAAAGATATTTTTGTTTCTTTTGTTGAAGTGGTGACTAAACCATGGATACTTATCCCAATGATTATTGTAATGATAATTTCTACTGCGCTAAGCAGCCTAAGCACCTGGGTTCTTGAGAAGCCCTACCTTAATTTTATATTATACTTTGATACTCTTCCAACTGATAATTTGCTTGGAACACTTTTATTTAATTATCCGCTAGAAATTATCGGGCTTGCAGTAATTGGAATCATAATGAGCACTATTGGTGTAATCGGGATAATGAGTATTGTGAGAATGGTTCAAAAAGTTGGGTTTATTGATTCAATAAATGAGTCCACAAAAGAATGGGTTAAGGCCCTCGCAATCTCAATTATCTTTTGGATTGCATTTGTAATTATTGCCGCAGTATTCACTGTTGTTTCACTTGCTTCGGATATTAATGCAATTCTTGGCGGAATAGTAATCACGGTTTTCTTCATAATCTTATTTGTAATTTTAGTAAAAGTGGTTTTCACTTTCCCTGCATTAATGGAGAAGGATGCAAAAAAAGCAATACAGGAGAGCTGGAAGTTTACTAACAAAAGATTTTGGGGAACACTTGCACTAGTATTAATCTCAGCAATAATTTCTTTTATTGTAGCAACAGTCGTTTCATACATTGGGATTACTCTTGGGGGCTACTTTGAGATTCCGCTTGATATTATAGGGGAAACATTCGCAAGCACCTACTTTATAGTAGTTATAACAAATTACTTTTACTCTAAGTGAACAATAATGACAAAATTAGTCAAGCTCACGCTTAAGAATTTTAAATCATTCAAAAAAGCGGAGCTGCCAATCAGCAAGGGCTTTACTGCTATCGTTGGAAGCAACGGGAGCGGGAAAAGCAACATACTTGATGCGCTTTTATTCGTACTTGGAATCACTTCGCTTAAAACTCTAAGAGCAGGAAAACTCACTGACCTAGTTAATACTGACGCGAAGGAGACTTACGCGAAAGTTGATTTGATTTTGAGGGATGATGAGAAACAATATGAAATCAGCCGAATGATTGATAAGCAGGGGAAGAGTGTTTATCGGCTTGATGGAAAGAGAACTACATTAAATGAAATACTCTCACTCCTAACTGACTTGGGGATTGATGTTTCGGGGCACAATATTGTAACGCAGGGGGATATTACAAAAATAATTGAGATGTCTGCGGTAGAGAGAAGAGAAATAATTGATAATATTGCGGGGTTAAGCGAGTTTGATGCAAAGAAAGAGGAAGCTATTAAGGAGCTTGATAAGGTTGATTCAAGGATAAAGGAAGCAACAATTATCCTAAATGAGAGAACAGTATTCCTTTCAGAACTTGAGCAGGAAATGAAGGCGGCAAAGGAGCGCACAGAACTTGAAGATGAATTAAAACGCACAAAAGCCACGATTATCTCAAAAGAACTTTACTCACTTGAAAAAAAATTGCTTGAGGCGGATAATGAAATTGCCCAGATGAATAAGCAAAAAGAAATTGTGGAAGCAAGGATTGAAGAAACAAGAAAGGTTCTTGCGGAGTCCAAGAAGAGGTCGGATGAACTTGCACGGCAGATGATTAAGGCATCTGAACAAACTTACTCTACAATTGGAAGAGAGTTTGAGGAAAAGAAAGCAAAACTAATGCTTGAGCAGCAGAGAATTGATATTAAAAAAGAGCAATCAGCAAGGAATAATAAAAAAGTTGAGGAGAATAAGGAATTACTTCTTGAAGCGGAGGAAGAAAAGAAGCAACTAACTGAGAAGCAGAAGAAATTACACGCGGAAAAGAGTAATATTGAAGCGATGCTCTTTGAAGCATCAAAGAAAAAGAGCCAGCTTGAGGGAGTAGTAAAAGCAAAGAGTTCTGACCTTGCAAAAGAAGAGGCGGTGCTTGAGAAACTAACTAAAGAAATTGATGAAGCAAAGCGAGAATCATTTGACCTTGAAGTATTTGTAAGAAATTGGGAGAAACAAAAGGCATTTCATGAGAAGAAACTTGCTGAACTCCACGGGGAAGAGGAAGTCCTATCACAAGAAATAGAAGAAATTGAGAACAAGAAGAGAAAGATTGAGTCAATGCACTTAAAGCACCCTGAAAAGGAACTTATTTTACTCGAGAAGAGATTGTCTGATGCGCTTGAAGAGAAGAACTTATTTGGTGCAAGAAGAGCGCATGAAGAGAAGGCAATTAAGGAGCTACGAACTGCGATTTCCCAGTGTCCTGTTTGTGATTCTGCACTAAAAGAGGATAAAAAAATATTACTTTTGAAGCAGAAGGAGACGCTTGTTGAGGATTATATGCGAAAGGAACGCACCTCGGACGAGGAGGCCTCAAAAATCAAAAAACTAATTGCACAAGAAAGAGAAAAAGCAATGATGCTTGCAAAACTTGAGGCGGAGATAGAACTTGAACAAAACACAAGCCACAAAATCCTGGACATTAGGAAGAAAATTACAGAAATAAAAGGAGAATTAGACACAAAGAGTTTTGATGATAAATTATACCGCAGAAACAAATTAAGCGAGAGGATAGCTAAACTTGACGCAGAAAAAGAGGCGGCTAGACACAAAGTAATGGGCATTAGGGAACAAAATGTGTTTGAAGAGTACTCCGCCGCAAGTAATTCATACGAAGAACTCTCAACAAAGAGAATGCAAGAAGAGTCCTCGCTAAATGAAACAAAGACACAACTTGCGGCGCTTGAAATAAAGTCAAGGAGCTTAACCGCGGAGAACACCCAATTAAACGCTGAGATAGAGTTAATGAAAAAAGAGATTGTGGAAAGGGAAAAATCAATTGTTTCATTAAAAGAGGAAGTGCTTACAAAAGAAAAACAACTTGTTGAAGCAAAGAAGAAGCACGTATCGCTTGAAACAGAAAAGGATGCCTCTGATAAAAAAATTGAGAGAACAGAGAAGGAAATAATTGTGGAGAGCATGAAAGCAAAGAAGATTGAAGGAAGAATACAGGAATTTAATATTGAGAAAAGTAAACTCGGGGTAAGGCAGAGCGATTTGGCTGAAGAGAAGAAAGCATATGCAGGGATTGAACCCTACGCTTCAAAGAGCCTTGAGGAATGCAAGAATCGAATCACTCACATTGAGAAAAGAATTGAGGATATCGGCGCGGTAAATATGAAGGCAATGGATAACTTCGGCGAACTCCACAAAGAAGTAGAGGACATACAGCAAAAGGCAACAAAGCTCTCTAACGAGAGGCTTGCAGTACTTGATATGATTGATAAGATAGAGGTAAAACGAACAGGAGTATTTATGGATTGCTTTAATGAAATAAATAAGAACTTCAAGGAAATATTTTTCAAGTTCTTCAACGGAGAAGGAAACTTAGGGTTCTCTGACCCAGAGAAACCGCTTGAATCCGGGCTGCTTGTTGATGCAAAGTATAAGGGGAGACTGCAGAACATTGATTCAATGAGCGGCGGAGAAAAAACCCTTACCGCCCTAGCATTCATGTTCGCAATACAATTATACAGCCCCGCACCATTCTACGCATTTGATGAGGCGGATGCCGCGCTTGATAAGGAGAACTCACTAAAGATGAGCAACCTAATTGAGAAAATCGCACAGAAGAGCCAATTTATCGCAATAACCCACAATGATGTTATTACAAAGAAATCCGACCAAATCATTGGAGTAGCAAGAGGAAAAGATGATTCATCAGTAATAGGATTAAAGTTGAAGAATAATGGGGAACAAAACTAATCTTGTTCTCACCGCATATTTCATTCATTAATAATTCAATAACTAAATTTCACTTCTTCCCTTTGTAAGTGAAGTTATTGATTAGTTTTCTTCTTTTGTTTTTGTCTCTCGCTTCGTGGCGTTTTTCTTCAATTGCCAATTCCTCTGTACCCTTTAGTTGCGGTTCTTTTTTCTTAAACAATTTTCCAGCAATAGAAGAGAACATGGAGGGTTTCTTTGCTTTTACTGGCTTTACTTTTACCCTATTCTCTTTTCTTGCGGTAACTAATTCTTCGCGTATATCCTCAAGCTCTTTCTCAACATCAGAATGGTTCTTACGATAATCCTCTGGAAGGATTAACCCTGTCTTAAAGTGCCTGCGTAAATCAACTAGCCCGCGTTCAAGCGCACGCTGTTTTGCCCTCAAATCCTCCATTGATAAGCCGGTGCGTTTCTTTGAAGACCCTGTCTTGCCCTTAGATAATTCCTGTTCGTAATGCTTTTTCATAAAGAAATACTCTGCATCAGAGATCTTCTTCTTTCCTAGCGCCCTATCAAGGTTTCCAAGTACAAAACTTATCTTCTCTCTTCTATTTGAGTGAGTCAATGCATTTGCCCTTGATTTTGATACAATTCCTATAAGTAGTAAGAATACAAGCACTAAAATCACTAGCACCATCACTAGCACTACAGTATATTTTTGTTCATCAGTAAGTGCGGAGGTTGTAGTATAGTTAACTCCAACAACTGCTTCTTTTTCCGAGTAAATTGGTAATTTTGTTTCGCCAAGGTAAGTGGTTATTTGTGATTTTGCCTGCACTATTTTATTGCTTAAGAAAATCATGTCATAGCTTGTTTCAGTGCTTAATGCGACTTCATCTCCCCGCCCAAGTTTTTTTGTAAATACCGCGTTCTCGTAATAGAACTTTGCGTGGTCAAAGAAAAGATTTGCCCATATTGAGTCAGAACCTATTCCACCATTAATATCAAATTCAACTGCTTGGAATAATTTTTCAGGGGTCACTAAGTGGCGGCTGTTTTCTGATGAAATAAATGCATCAGCAAAATAAGCATCATATATTGCCGCAAGCAAAAAGTTACTATCAAAGGATTTCTTTGCAGCATTAAGCCTTCTTGTGGACTCAGTAATTGATTCTTCTGACACATTTGAATCCTTAATTAATTTTTCAACATCAGAAATTTTTAATTGAACACTTTTTGTGAATTTATCTGTGTAAAACATAGAGTATTTTGAATCATCTTTTTGTGCTTCTTTTAAGAAGTCCTTTGAAACAGCAAGCCATGCCTCTGCTGAAGCATATTCATAAATATTATCATAAAGCATTTCCTGTTCCGCTGTTTTTTGGTCCGCCGAAGTCGCACCCGGAGCATTAACTATTGCTGTTTGTGCGCCGGAGATTTTGTCAAGAGCGATTTCGGCATATGCCACTCTTTGCTGTGCACCAATAATCCACTCAAACCCGTTAAAAGGAATAAAATTTAAGCCGTCCTTAAATGTATCAATCTCTTTTCTAAGTGAAGATACTTTTGCGGCAAGAATTGTTGAATCCACTGTGAGTAAAGATGGGTTCTGTGCAATTTCCTTAACCGCTCCAGCTGTCACTCTTGAAGTGAAAGCATAATTTGCGGAAGAATAGAGATAATTTTGGTCCAAGAATCTTTGCGCCATTTCAACGCTTCTTTTTGTTGCGCTTAATCTCTGATTAAGATTTGCGCGTAATTCATCGCTCATGTTGCTTTTCTCAAGCTCGGTTTTTGCGTCAGTCACTACTGCTTTTGCATCATCAATATAATCCTGGGAAATCTTCTTCATGGGCTCAAGAACCGGCTTATATTCAATTGATTTTGGAATGAATATTGTGCTTGTGGTATTTGTATCAATCTTTATTTCCTCAACATTTGAGTAAGCATAACTAATTGCCTGTTCTATTGTGCTTACTTCCACCACTTTCATTCCAAGTTCCTTTGGACCGAATTCAAGCAAATTTACTGTGTCTAAAAATCCGTTGCCATCTTTATCAACTTCAGTAACCGCTTCGCCGGTTGGAATCATAAATAATTTTACTCCAGCTTTTGCAGCTGCTTGTGCTTTTGGTCCCACTCCGCCAACCATTCCAATTGAACCGTCACTATTAATTGTTCCTGTTACTGCTACCCCTGCTTGAAGGGGTTTTTCTGAAAACATTGAATAGGATAAGAGTGCCATTGCGGCTCCTGCGCTTGGGCCGTCAACTTCGCTGGCATTTGCGCGTATATCAAAAATAAAATCCTTATCAGTTAGTTTTACTCCAGTTGCTTTTTGCGCGAGTTGTAAAGCAATATTTCCAGTGGTTTGGGTATCCTTTCCCACTAATGAATTTGAAGTAATAAAAGCAGCTTTTCCGGTTCCCGGAATTGTGTACATCACTAATTCTGCAGCCATTCCTTTATGGTCCTCAGTTACCGCAAAAATCTTTATTGTGCCAGTTTGAAGTATCGCAAACGCGGGGGCGGCTAGGACTGCAAGGAGCAAAACTATTAGCAAAGCAAGGAGTATCCTTGGATAGTATTTTTTTGTTTGAGAGTTTTGCATTTCTTATCACTTTATTTGTTTTCTTGTTTCATAATTACTATGTTTGTTTTCTTGTTTTGTACTTATTTGTTTTTTTATCACTTTATTGTTTAATCTTCCAGCTATACAAAAGGAAATGTTGTTTATAATACTTTTTGGATGAAAAAAGAGATGAAATAAACCGCGGCTTTTTATAAGTAAATAATAAAGTAATAGAATTAAATGAAATAAATTAAAAATCAGGCAGGGGCGTGGAACGACAAATGCAACCTATCCTTACCACACGTTGGTGAGCACGCTTTCCCGCCCACTGCCAAACACCAAAGCGAACTTGTCCACTTTGGCCAAACTCTCTTCTAGAAAGCCTTTCCACTTTCACATGAATTCTGCTTTCACTAGTATTACAGCATACCTTATTAAAATACTTTCGCAAAACTTTGTCACTGCACAAAATTTTATTTAATTAATTAAGTCAATTGACTTAAGATTTTGGCAATAAATTCTGGACGGAGCGACGAAGTACATTAAGGCAATTGTAGAAGAAGTGTTTTATTAAATTTTTTATTTAAGGACTTTTATTTAAGTATTTTACATATTTCTGAAAATACTCCCAAGTATCGGGGGAGATGGTATTACTGTCCTCAAGTACCTTTATTTCATCAAGCGTCATCCATTTTCCTTGCACATACTCGCTTTTATCAATCTTTATTCCTTTTTCCCAAGGTGCTGTGAATACTTGCGCCCAATAACTAATTGTAGGGGATTCAAAGTTATAATCAAAAATAAATTTTACCTCGCTTTTTACTCCAAGTTCCTCTCTTAGTTCTCGCTTTGCGGCTTCTTCAAAACTTTCTCCCGCCATTACCGCACCCCCGGAACCAAGGACCCACATTAATGGATAATTCTTTTTATCAGCGGTTCTTTGCGCAGCAAATAATTGCCCTTTGCTGTTAGTTACAATTACAAACGCGGCCTTGTGCTTAAGCCTGCGCTCCTTAATTTCAGCGCGGGTAGTAATTCCAATCACACGGTTATTCTCATCCAATACTTCATTCATTTCAGGCATAAAAACGCAGTAATAATCTGAAGCAAACTAATTTTAAGCTGTTTATTTGAAACAAAACAAAAGTAAGAAAGAGGGGGTTATGGGTTATTGGAAATAGGGAAATAATTAAAGTGATAATTATAATTAAATAAATTATAATCTAGAATTAGCTTAAACTACATAATCTAGAATTAGCTTAAACTACATAATCTAGAATTAGCTTAAACTATATAATTTAGAATTAGCTTAAACTATATAATTTAGAATTAGCTTAAACTAAAATCATCGGTGCCTTTTTAGGGGCACCTTTGACTTTTAAGCATACAATTGAGTGAAGGCTACTTTTTTTGGAAATCCAGAAAGTTGTTACTTTCTGCCCTTTCACAATTATGTGAAAGTTATCCGAATAGTGCGCCTAGACCAGCTGCTGCTTCTTCTTCTGTTTTCTTATTGTCTTCTTCTTTCTTTTCTTCAACATGCGCGCTTGCTGCTGGAGCTGCTGCTACAGTTGCAACTGCTGCTTTAGCTATCGCGTCATCTATGCTTATGTTCTTTAATGATGCCACCATTGCTTTTACTTTTGCTGTGTCAAACTCAACTTTCGCTGATTTTAGCACTGCTTCAACGTTTGCCTCATTTACTTCGCTCTTTGCTGAGTGAAGCAACATAGCTGCGTATACGTATTGCATTACCTTCACCTCTCAAATATAATTTATGCCGAAGCCTGCGCTTCTGCTGTTGCCGCAGGAGTTAGTGCATCAACTGCTTTTGATACAGCCTTTGCTTCTCTCTCTGCTTTAACTATAATTAATTCTGTTGAACCTTCATCAAATATCACTGCGTTCACTGCTAAGTTCTGTGCTTGCTGGTAAGCTAGCGTGAACTTGTTGAAGAGTTCATCTTCATCAATATCAAGTGCATCAGATGGATAGTACATATTCTCGTTTCTATCAAGTACCCCAACTATTTTCATTCCAACTTTCATTGGTTTAATATTTAATTTTCCTAATACATCCGCAACTTCTTTTTTAATTGCCTCTCCTTTCTTTGCTACAACTTTATCGGCTGCAATAGAGATAGTTGGTCCTGCAACTTTTACATTTAATCCTGCTGCCTTCAAAGTTGAGAGTGCTGGTCCTGGTGGAAGCCCAGTGTCTCCTGCCTGAACTAAAATATCAATGTCAGCTATATCGCCTTCTTTTGCTGCTGTTGAACCCTTATTCTTCTTAACAAATGAGAATAATTCAAATGGATTCTTTTTTGTGAAAATTACAAGAACACTATCCTTTACCTGTCCCTCTATCTTTGATACATCTACTCCGCTTTCTTTGAATGCTTTTTGTAGTACCCTTACTTTTGCAACTATAATTGTTGAGTCCTTGCTTAATCTCTTTCTTAATACAGAGAGAATATTTGCTGGTAATTTGTCAAGTGTAGCTACAGCTATTACTGGGTAATCCTTTGCAAGTTTCTTTACTTCTTCTAGTTTTGCTTCCTTCCATTTTCTTGTGTGTGATGTCATTTCTTCTCACCTCGAGTCATACGAGAGGCGCCGTGAACTTGTTCACTCGCGCCCACCACATTTGCGCCCGCTGTTTCCCCTACTTTTATTGGGGGACTCATCGTCATTTTGATATAAGCATTCTTAATGTTCTGCTTCTTTTGTGGCAATGCTTCTAGCACCGCATCATATACAGCCATCATATTTGCAACCATTTCTTCATTCTTCATTCCTTCTCTTCCCACTACCGCATGTACTACAGGCATGAATCTTCCTTTTCTATTAGAAACAGTTATTTGTGTCCTTGCTTTTGCGAGTATCTCATCAAAACTATTTAGTGATGGAATTAATTTTGGCATTTTTCCTTTTGGAGCCAATTGCTGTCCTAAGAACTTTGCTACTGTTAGCATTGCTGGACCTTCAGCGAATATTGCATCATAAGTCATTACCTCGCCTACTTTTGCTTTATCCTTAGCCATTCCCTCTATTTCTTTATCAAGTATAACCTTGTCTACTCTTGCTTTAATTGAATCAGCGAAATCATTATTCTTTGCAAATACAAGTACTTTTCCTGAACCCTTTCCTGTTGGGTGAGGTAATACTACTTTTACATTAACCTGATTAGTTGGCTTCTTCATATCAAGCCCGGTAAAATTAATCATTAATTCAACGCTCTGCGTAAACTTGCGTTTAGGAGCAACCTTTAACAGCTCCGATAGAGCACTAATAGCTTCATCTTTTCTCATTACAAACACCTGCCACCGAAGTGGTACAGCTGGAACAAATGTTCCAACAACGGCCTAATTCCAGAAAACGCCCTCGTTTTCTGTCTTTTCGCAATTATGCGAAAATCTTAAAATCAGGCTTATCAATAAATTAAAATGACACTGAAAGGTTTTTAAAGGTGCGGGGAGCGGGGGGGCAAACTTATTCAAATTTCAGTATAAAATATCACAAAAGGTGGAGATTTAATATATTTGGACACATTTTGGTACATGAAGAATGGACAAGTCCCTGACTTAAGTGGTATAGTTTATTTGATAATCCTTGTTGTT